>Ga0256826_1001705_pt1 | contig 13613 bp, 12 predicted proteins | sample CV79metaG_FD_185975 | JGI IMG/M metagenome (GOLD analysis project Ga0256826, IMG submission 185975) | Hydrothermal vent microbial communities from East Pacific Rise, Pacific Ocean - CV79 | ecosystem: Environmental > Aquatic > Marine > Hydrothermal vents | place: Pacific Ocean: East Pacific Rise...
GAATTATACACTTACTACACCTAAATTAAATATAAATTTTTGAGCTATTTATAAAAAAGGGTATGAAAAATTAATTTAAGGAAAATTTGGTAAAATTCTGTTTTACATTTAGTTCTGCATATTTAGCTCGATTAACTCAGTGGTAGAGTGCCTCTATGACATGGAGGTGGTCACTAGTTCAAATCTAGTATCGAGCACCACTTTTCAATTCCATCTCATCAAGTTGATGTTTTACAACATACATAAGTACAAATAAAATTATTGTTGAGATTAAAGTAGACATTTTAGCTCCCTTTTAGAGTACATAATGAAATAGTAACATTCACGAATGAGTTAATAGTGAGTTTATGTAAAGATAATGTTGAAAAAATGTAAAATTAGATAAAATTCAAAAAATTAAGGAAATTAATATGGCACAAGTACCAGCAAATATTGGATGTGAAAATCCTGAGTGTATAGCGAAAGATGAATGCAATAGACAAGTAATAGCAAAAAATGGCACGGCAGTAGAGATTAGAACTTTTGGCGGAAGTGCTGATAAAAAATGTGGAAAGTTCATCCAAAAATAGTAATATAGTGAAATATTTTTTTATATTAACGGCTCTTTTATTGAGTGCTTGTAGTCTTAAAGACTATAAGCACTCAGAGTCTAAAGTAGTTATTATTAAAACTCCTAAACTTAAGTTTTCTGACTTAGCATACATCAAGCATACTGGTAGTTCAGTGGCACTAGAACTTTTTGTAGCAGGAAAACAGGTACAAAAAATAAGTATAGACTATCTTATCTGTGTAGATGAAGGTTGTATGAGTAAAAGTGGTTTTAATAGTGAGTATTTAAATAGTGCTTACCCAGATGATATTTTGCAAAATATTATACTTGGAAAGTCTATATATAATAAACAGAATTTTCTTAAAAATAGAGATGGATTTGAGCAGAGTATAAAAAATGAATCTGTAAATATAAGTTATAGGGTAAACTCTCAGCAAATATATTTTAAAGACAAAAAAAACCGTATAATATTTAAAATTAAGGATATATATAATGGCAATTAACAAGTTTATAGGGGCTCACTGTTCTGCAAGTGGTGGTGTTTACAATGCTATCTCAAATGCTGAGGCTATCGGTGCAAAAGCATTTGCACTTTTTACAAAAAACCAACGTCAGTGGGTAGCAAAAGATTTAGATACAGCAACTATAGATAAGTTTAAAACAATGCTAGATGCAAGTGGAATTCTTCCTAAGCATGTCTTACCTCATGATTCTTACTTAATTAACTTAGGTCATCCAGAAGTTGAAAAACTAGAAAAAAGTAGATTGGCATTTATTGATGAGCTTGAACGTTGTAAACTTTTAGGACTAGATAGACTAAACTTTCACCCAGGAAGTCACTTAGCAAAAGTGAAAAAGTCTGATAAAGAGAATTTAGAAGTTATGAAGCCTATAGAAGATGTTTGTTTGGATGTTATAGCTGAGTCGATTAATATCGCTTTAGATAAAACAGAAGGTGTGAGTGCAGTTTTAGAAAACACAGCAGGACAGGGAAGTAATCTTGGTTGGCGTTTTGAGCATTTAGCTCACATAATAGATAAGGTTGAAGATAAGTCTCGTATTGGCGTTTGTATTGACACTTGTCATATGTTTACAGCAGGTTACGATATAAGAACTCGTGAAACTTACGATAAAACATGGAATGATTTTGAAAATATAGTAGGATTTAAATACCTAATGGGAATGCATATAAATGACTCTAAACCACCACTAGGCTCTCATGTAGATAGACATCAGTCTATAGGAAAAGGTGAGATAGGCATAGATGCATTTAAGTTTATAATGCAAGATGAGAGAATGGATGACATCCCTCTTGTTCTTGAAACAATAGATGATACTATTTGGAAAGAGGAGATAGAACTTCTCTATTCTTTTGTAAAATAATTTATTTTTATATATTATTTGGTTAAACTAGGTCTAATTTTTTTAAATAGGGAGGAACTAGATTTGATTAAGTCTATGAAAAATAGCTCTAAGTATTTACTAGCTTTATCTATGGTCGCATTTTTAAGTGCCTGTGGAACAGATGGAAATACTGGTGCTAACAGTGTAGAAGATGGAAGTGCTCAGCTTGCAGGTATATCAGAAATTGATGATGTAAACGCAGCTACTATGCTTGCATATGTAAAAGGTGGAGTTGATCCAAGTGCAACAAATGCATTTTCAACAAAAGCTGTAAAAATCAGTTACAATACAATTAACCAAAATGGTCAAAATATAGTTGCATCAGGTTTATTAGTTATACCTACAGCAACGGATGCATACAAAGCATACTTAGCATCAATAGGAAAAAGTTTTTCTGTCTCTATGATTTGTGATAACCATGGAACAATCTTTTTGAACTCTGAAGCACCGACAAATGTAGAAAAAAAGAATGGAATTCCTGATTATCCTCTTTCAATTGCAATGAGTGGTTATGCAGGTTTTGCTGCAATTTATCCAGACTATGTTGGTTTTGGAGACTCAAATACAACTGTGCATCCTTATATTTTGAAAAAATCTGCTGGACAAGCATCTCTTGATATGATTAAAGCTAGTATGAAATATATGGAAGATAATGGGGTGATTTTAAATCATCAACTCTATATAACAGGTTATTCAGAAGGTGGTTACAATGCAATGGCTCTTGCTCAAAAAGCAGAGAGTGAATTAAGCACTGTTAATTTAATGGGTATCGCACCTATGGCAGGGCCCTATAATGTAGAAGATTTGGCAAATCTTGAAATTAATGCAACACGAATAATGCATTACCCTGCATTTTTAGCAGATTTGGCATACTCATATTCACATTATTATGATGACTTTGATTTAAATACAACGGCGGTAGCTCCAGTAGCTAATTTTGCTTTAGCATTTAATGGAACAAATGATACCGTGCCCATTCATGTTATTTTAGGTTTAGCAAATGGTACAACGGATTATGGATTTTATACACATACCGCAGATGAACTCTTTAAATCAACTTTTATTAGTGATTACACAGATAACCTTAACTCTGTGGCTAGAAATAGGTTTATAGAAAACAATCTTGATAATTGGACTCCAAAAACTAAAATGAATTTCATTCAGTGTTTAGATGATGATATTATCCCTTTTAGTGAATCGAATAATACCTATAATAAATTTAAGGCAAATGGTGCAGATGTAACACTTACTGGAATTCCAACAGCTTTATTGAAACAGCAACAAGATCTCACCCATCCATTTGTACATGCTAACTGCGGACCAGAAGCTTATGGTACAGCAATTAAATGGTTCGCAGATATAAGATCAGGAGCAATTTAATGAGAACAAGTATATTAAAAATAACAGCACTTTCTGTAATAACAAGTAGTGCACTTATGGCTAGTGGATATAAAATTCCAGAAACATCAACAAACTCTGTTGCCCTTGGTGGAGCAAATATTGCTCATGTAAATAGTGCAGATGCTGCATATGATAATCCTGCAAATATGGTTTTTATGGATGACACAAATCAGATAGAAGCTGATTTAATGTACATCGGAACTTCAGCTACAAATTTTCAAGGGCAAGTTAATGGTACAGGCCCTCATAATATAAGTGCAAAAGAACAAGGTTTTATAATTCCATCACTTCATTATGTATCTCCTAAATTAGGTGACTCTGGTGCTAGAATTGGTCTGAGTATTGTTGTCCCTGGTGGACTTACTCGTGAGTGGGAAGATCAACCTGCAAAAGCAACAGCAGAAAAGTTTTCACTTAAGGTGATTGAGATAAATCCAACCGCTGCTTTTAGTGTGACAAAAGATGTTTCAGTTGCGGTAGGTTTTAGAATTGTTCACTCCGAAGGTGAAGTTAAAAGTTCTTCTCCCTCTTCTGCATCGAGAGATATGACAGGTGATAGTTTAGATTATGGTTACAATCTTGCATTATCTTATAAACCTACTAAGAGTATAGATTTTGGTATTACATATCGTTCTCAAGTGAATTTATCAACAGAAGGGAATGCTAAGTTATACATAGGTGATTCAAAAGTATACGATGGAGGTGCATCTTTAACTGTTCCTCTTCCAGCTGCTGTAAGTGTAGCATTGGCCTATACATTTGGAACAAGAACAACAGTAGAAGCTGTTTATGAGAAAACATACTGGTCTGCTTACAGTTCAATAGATTTTAATTATCAGAGTTCAATTTCACCTATTTTAGCTCCTTTTGACGATCCTCTTGCGAAGAACTGGAAAGATACAAACTCTTATCGTTTAGGTATAACACAGGAGTTAAATACTTTAACTCTTATGGCTGGTATTGTAAAAGATGAAACACCAACACCTGATGAAACATTAGGTTTTGAGTCTCCTGGAAGTGATTCTCTTTCTGTATCATGTGGTGGTCGTTATGAAATAAGTGATACTCTGGATGTTGGACTAGGTGTTCTTTACTCAATGAAAGAGGACCGTACTGTGAAAAATGCGAGTATTGATGGTGAATTTACAAATTCAAATGCTCTCCTTATTTCAGCTGGTTTAGGGTATAGATTTTAAGGATTTAATTGAAAAATTTAGTTAACTTTTTATCTCAAAAAAAGATTGAAAAATCTGATATTTTTATACATCTAAAATGTTCAGATACTGAGGCAAAAATGCTTCAGTATCTTACACAAGAGTATATGAAAGGTCAAGATGATGTCCTTGTTTTAGAACTACTTCAAGAACTTTATAGTGTTGATGATTATGAATACTTAGAGCACTTAAGTGAGCTAAAAAACCTTTTAGAACTTGGCTGGATTCATCAGCAGAGTTTTACTCCTCTTAAAGTTTCCGATGTTACCCCACTAGAGCTTTTAAACACTGCTGTAGGTTTGACTCCTTCATTTTTAAGACTTCTTCAAGAGGGTTCTTTAGAATCTGATTTACCAGATATTAAACCCTATGGGGATCACTTGGAGTATCTTCAAGATCAGTTTTTTCGTATAGAACTTTATCAAAAGATGAGTGTAATTCGTCAAAATATACATGAGCACTCTCTTGGAATAGATAGACTTCAAACAAAACTCAAACTCTTGGAAAAACGTATACAAGAGCGAATAGCACAGACCTCAGAGAATCTTGTTTTAGATAAATTTTTTAAACAAAAAAAGATGAGTAATTTTGAGCAAGTGATTTTTATAGCACTCCTTCGTGAAGAGTATAGTGCAACGGATGCATCACTTCGTGAGATGAATGCACTTATTGAGTTAATCTCTTATGATGATTATGAACGTATTAAAAACCGTTCACTTTTAGAAGATGGCTCAAACCTTTTAAATAGTGAAATTATAGACTATGAAGAGATGTTAAATCCTTTTGGTGGGATTAGTCGCTCTTTTTACATAGTTGATGAGGTTCTTCAAAGCATTATTCACCCTCAAAAGACAAAAAAAGTTACAAGGCTAAAATTAAATGCCTTGATTGAAGAGCAAGATATTTTTGAACTTATAGATAGTGAGACATCTTTAGATGATGTTGTGTTAAACAAAGGAACTAGAGAGACACTTGACAACCTTATGCAACAAGTTGATAAAGAAGTAGTAGCAAGACTTGTAAAGTGGGGTATAAAAGATAAAAAGAGTGGAATCGATGCACGTATTATCTTCTATGGTGCAGCTGGAACTGGTAAGACTATGACAGCTTACTCACTTGCTAAGTCACTTAAACGTCAAGTCTTGGCGTTTGATTGTTCTAAGATTCTCTCTATGTATGTAGGAGAGAGTGAAAAAAATGTTCGTAAAATATTTGATACTTTTTATGAACTGAGTGAAAAAACGAAAACTGAACCTATCTTACTACTCAATGAAGCTGACCAGTTTTTAGGGGCTAGAAGTAGTGGCACGATAACTGGTGCGGATCAGATGCATAACCAGATGCAAAATATATTTTTAGAGCAGATAGAGAATTTTCGTGGTATGCTTATAGCAACAACAAATCTTTTAGAAAACATTGACAAGGCATTCTCTCGACGTTTTAACTACAAGATAGAGTTCAAAAAACCAGATGAATCTCAAAGAGAAGAACTTTGGGAACTAATGCTACCTGAGAATGCACCTTATGAAGATGAATTTGATGTTAAAAAACTTGCTACATATACTCTCACTGGTGGACAGATAAACTTAGTAGTAAAAAATACTGCTTATAAAGTGGCAGTTCGTAAAGAAGCTATTTTTACGACGAAAGATTTTATAGATGAGATACAAAGAGAGAAAGATGCTAACTTTGACAGTGAAAAATCTATGGGCTTTTTAAGTAAATAAGCTGGTACTGTTTTGCTAAATAATGCCCTCAAAGCTTTGCGAGTCAATTATCTTAAAACAACTCTTGTCTATTTTAGTTTGACATTCTCTATCGTCTCTATATTTCTTATTCACTCCATTGCAAATGGTATCATCGATATGTACTCTAGTATGTTAAAAACAGATGGTGACATCATCATAACACAGGCAAAAATCTCTGATACTTTTTTCTCAAATGTAGATATAAATTTGATAAAGAAGATAAAAAGGATAGATGGAGTTAATGACTCTTCAGCATTTGTTATAGGTGCCTCTCCTGTAGAGTCTCTACCAATTGTTGCCATTTATGGTGTAACAAAAAACCGTTTTAAAAACTATGAGTTAGTTGATGGTATTTATCCATCTCAAAATGAGGCTCTTATAGGTGAGTCTATATATGCCTCATTGAGTGATAAAAAAAGTATAACTATCGCAAATGAAGAGTTTAAAATCTCTGGTGTCTTTAAAAGTGAAATAGGTTTTGAGAATGGTGGTGTAGTTTTAAATGTAAATGAGGCAGGAGCTATTTTTAATAAAAGTGCTTCTATCATCATGGTGAACTCTGATATTTATAAAAATATAAACGCCATTATAAAAGAGATTAAAAATCTTGATTCAAACATAGATGTAAAATCTACAGATAATTTTGTAACAAACTATAATCAGTTTAAAATAATTAAAACTTCTTCTACTGTTATCTCTTTTATAGCATTTATTATGGGACTTATTGGAATTGTAAGTATTATGAGTATTACTATTAATCAGCGAAAAAGTGAGTTTGGGATTAAAAGAGCTATAGGTATCAGTATGAGAAATATTATAGGTGCCATTGTGAGTGAAGCACTTATTCTTGGCGTTGTAAGTTTTGTATCGGCGTTTAGTATATCTACTTTAGTTCTTTACATCATAAAAAATTCAGCACACTTGCAAGGTTATGTAAATGGAGAAATTTCTTTGAGTTTGGCGTTTGGAATCTTTGTAACTTCTATGATAATGGTCATTGTTGGCTCCATACTCCCTGCTATAAATGCGGCAAAGACAGACCCTATAATGCTTATACAGGGAAATAGATAATGTTAATTGCAAAGAGTATTTCTCATAACTATGGTGAGGATATGGCACTCAAAGATATAAATTTAGATATAAAAAAGGGTGAGTTTATAGCTATAGTAGGAGAGAGTGGAAGTGGAAAATCTACACTGCTCTCTATCCTTTCAACACTTTTAACTCCGAGTAGTGGAGAGATACTTTTTGATGGTATGAGTTATAAAGAGATTAAAAATATAGATAAGTTTAGAAAAAAAAATATTGGCTTTATATTTCAGTTTCATTATCTTATAGAGTACCTAAATGTGTATGATAATCTTAAAATTGCAAATGAAGAGAGTAGTGAGAGTGAGATACTCTCATTGCTAAAAATTTTTGATATTGCTAAACTTATAAAAAAACTTCCAAATGAGATTTCTGGTGGACAGAGACAGCGTGTAGCAATAGCAAGAGCTTTGATGAACAGACCCTCTATTGTCTTTGCAGATGAGCCGACAGGAAATTTAGATTCTAAAAATGCTGTATTAGTATTTGATAGATTTAGAGAAATGGCTAAGAAGGGAACAACTATAATCGTTACTACCCATAATAGAGAATTATCAGAGTTAGCAGATAGAATCATAGAGGTAAAAGATGGACAACTTCAATAGACTTATAAATAGACACTTCAGAATATCGCTACTACTTTTAGCCTTAGGTTTTTTATTTGGATTTATATATTCTATTAATCTCCTTGGCTTTAGTATTGATTCTCAGACCTTAGAACCATATAGTATGCGTTCGATTCATATTAGTTTAATGCTATATGGATTTATAACATTAATGCTCTCAATGTTGCCATTTTTACTTATATATAAAGAGACAGGAAGTTGTGAGGATGGTCTACATTACTTAAATCTTTTTTTTATTTTTTGGTATATATTTTTACTCTATATGGTTGTTACACTTCTCTTTGGAAATAATAGAGGTCTTGCTTTTTATGATTTTCATTATGCGCTTAATTTTATTTTAGCACTAGCAGGTCTTTTTTATGGTATCGCTCTTTATAAGTTTATAAAACTCTATAAAATAGTACCACTTTGGGTTAAAGTCTCTTTTCGTATAGTTATCATTGCTCCTTTTGCACTCCTTGTTCTTATGAATCCCTATATAGGTCAGGTTGAAAGTACCGTAACTGGACCTCATGGAGACAATACTCTTGGAATGAGTTTAGCACTTATACCTCTTTACTATCTCATCATCAAACTTTTAAGTAAAAATGAATTTACTCCACGATGGAATATACTCTGGATTGTTCCGATGGCATTCTATTTTACTTCAGTTTTATATAGAACTTTTTATGAGCCTTTGACTTATAATCAGGAGTGGTTTTTACAGTATCTTTCACTACTTTATCTGCCTCTTCTTTACAGATGGTACAGAGATGCAGATATAGAAGGCTTTAGCAAAATAGCACTCTTTATCTCTATAGTTGCTTTTCTTTTTGTTGATGTTCAAGGAAATATTCTTTTTATTCCAGAGATTAGATGGCTATTTCACCGCAATGACCTCATAATAGCTCATGCTCATGTGGCAATGGGAATAGGTGTCTTTTTTATGGTTATTGCAATGTTTTCTCAACATATAAAAGACTTGGATAAAAAAGCATTTTATTACTCATATATAGTAGGTATTCTTGGGATATTTGCTGTTTTAACTCTAAGTGGATTTTACCAAGCTGGATTTGATACAGTTGAAACTTATACTCTTTGGATACTTAGAAGTTTTTTTGGTCTTGTAGTTCTTCATAGTTTGGTCTCTTTTATCTCGTTTAAGATGGTGTTTACTCATAAAAAGCTTTATAATCTAGCAGGTGTTTTAAATGATGGAGTAGGGGGTGTTTTACTTCTTTTATTAGCCAGTTTTGTTTACCCACTTTTAGGTTTTACATTTAGTGGTATTTATGAGTATGTCGTTTTTGCTTTTGTATCTATGACAGGAGTTATCCATTTGATGGCACTCCTTAATGAGAAATATGAAGAGATACTAACTGGACTAAGTGTTATTGTTCGTATTTGTGTAAGTTCTATTTTTTTCTCTCTGTATCTTTTAGGCTCTCTTGGTATTGAAGCCCTTGTTATAGGTATGTTTGATTTTATTTTTGCTTCGTATTATCTCATATTTTTATATAAGTTGAAAAATAGTGCATAGATTGATGCTTGTTTTTTTAGTGGCATTTGAACTCTCTTACTATCTGCTTATAGTCCAAACAGGTATAGTGGAACACTACTCTTCAAATATCCATCTTTTAGCCATACTCCCTCTTGGCGGGATTATAGGTTCAATTCTTAGCTCTTTTATTAAGAAGAGAAAGCGAGATACTCTCTCCTTTTTTATTGTTCTACAGTTACTTATAAGTCTCTTCTATCCAAATATCTCACAACTACTTCTTTTTGTTTTGGGATTAAGTGCTGGTGTTATCTCTGTTTTGATGATAGATTTACTTAAAAAACTGAAAGCTTTTGAAATAGGAGTAGCACTTAGTATTTCATATACTATAGGAACACTTCTTTTTAATTATGATGTCTCTTTAAGAGGTACATTGGCAATTGCATTGAGTATAGCTGTTCTAATAGCTTCTAGATTTCTACCGAGTGAAAATCTTAGTAGAGAGAGTATATCTAAACATAACATCATTGTTATGCTAGTCTGGGTCTTACTAGATGCAACTCTCTTTGAGACACTCTCTCGTGATGAAGTTATCTCTATATGGCGTAATGGATTTTCTCTTGAGATAGCTTTTTTTCATATAGTTGGTGTAGTCTTAGCCCTTAGTTTAAAGTTATCAAACAGAGCTAATGAAATTATCATAGTATTACTTTTTATAATGAGCTATTTACTCTATTATTTAAAGTTACCTTATTTATTATCGGCAATTTATCCTATAGCTATCTCTTACTATAATATTGTTATACTCCAAACGATCTTAAAAAAAGAGATAAAAGATATTGCGATTTATATGCTATTTATTGCATGGATTTCCTCAGGTTTAGGTCTTTTTATTGCACTGAATGATTTAGTTTTTTATGAAACACTACTATTTCTCTTTTTGGTGTTTGAAATTTTGAAAAGTAAAAAAAGGAGTATAGATGTATAAGTTTATGATTTTAGTTTTTTTGAGTGCTATTTTGAATGCTACAATGTTTTCTCTTCAAACAGGAGAGATAAAAGCACATACTGAAATATTTGGCGATAGTGGTATTGACCCAAAAACTACCATTATAAGTTCAAACCTTATGATGGAAGAGGGAGTAGAATCTCTAAAGGGAACTATATCATTTAAAACTTTTTCACTTAAAAGTGAAAAAGAGGATAGAGATGAACATATGCATGAGAGCATGAACTCTGAGCTACATAAGAGTGTCTCATTTTATATCTCAAGAGTAAAAAAATTAGAAAACGACTATGAAATCAGTGGTTTTGTAGTCCTTAATGGTGTTAAAAAAGAGATAAAATCTGTAGCAACAATAACTGAGAACACAGATACTTTAAAGATTAGTGGAACTTTTAGTATTATAATGAGTGACTTTTCTATAGAACCACCAACACTACTTTTTCTTAGTGTCCGTGACCAGGTAGATATAACATATAATTTAAATTACAAGGATAAATAATGATAAAAAAATTACTACTAGCGGCTCTACTCGCTACTTCACTCTTCTCAAGCGAGATAAAACTAGACGATAAACTACGAGTATTTGTTCTACCTGATCAGTTTGGTTCTTATCATACTGTCGATAGACATACACAGACAATTATAGTTAGTTTTGAAAAAGATACAGGTAAAGATGTAAATACATTTTTAGCATCAAAAGATTCAAATTATCTAAAACAAAATAGTGCAGTTTTTATAGCTAACATCTCCAAAATGCCTGCAATCATAACAAGAATGTTTGCTATGCCAAAGTTGAAAAAGTATAAACACACCATACTCCTTGTGAACAATGAAGATGACGATAGATTCTCTGCCAAAGAGGAAAAAATAACAATTTATAAGCTTGAAAATTCAGTAGTAAAGAAAATTTATTATATAAGTTCTGCTAAAGAGTTAAATGCAGTTTTAGTGAAATAATAATTATTCTGAGTATAAAGATTAAGGATTAATATAAACAGTATTCGTTATAATGAATTTAGATCAAAAGTTTAAAGGATACATAATGAAATACAGATATTCACTTGTAGCGAGTACTTTAGTCCTTGCTACGAGCATGCTTTCCACTGCTTGTAGTAGTAGTGGTGGTAGCGATAGTGCTGCCAATCCGGTAAACGGGACGGTTTCTTCAGCAACAACAACTGTTGGTGGGGTGACTGGCTCAGGTTCATCTAGCTCTTCATCTAGTAACGGGGCTTTTACTGCCTCTGTAACTAGTGCACCAACAGTTGACGGTATTGCCACTTTAATTGTTGATTCAAATGCTGATGGAGTCTTAGATAAGAGTGATACTACTTACAGTACTCAAGTGCTTGATGGTTCATTTTCATTTGAAGATGTAGTTGTTGATGAAACAAAGCCTACTAAGGCACAGTTAACTGTTGAAAAAGATGGTTTTGCACCAGTAGTTCAAACACTTACTTTAACTAAAGATAATCCAGTTTCTCTTTTAACGAAAATAGATACTAAGCCTATCTTGACTGAAGTTATTAAACTTCCTGCAACTGCAGGGGACAGAGCAAATGCATTTTTAAAATTTGGTATTACTAAGAGTTCTACTGGAATTTCAACATTTTCAAGAATGCTATCTCTCTCTCAACTTCAAGCGGAAGCTGATCTTGGTCTAGGTGAAAATACACTAAGTGAGTCAACTATCCCAGCATCAGCATTTGCAGCAGATGTAACAAGTGTAACTGCAAAAATGCAAGCCTTCGATTCGACATCGCCAGAAGATATAGCACTTTTCCCTGGTGCATTTAGTGGTCATGGTAAGCCTAAGATAGGAACAACAGCGACAGATGATACTACTGAGAATACATTAGAGTCAGCTGCCTTTGATATGATTAAACTTACTGACCAAAATGGTAAAGATATAGAACTTCAGCAGGCTAATACATCGAAACTTTCAGGATTTGATGCTGGTTCTTGTAGTGGAATGTTCTGGACAAGAAGAGTAAATGATGCACAGGCTGCAATTATTGAAGCTTGGGGTGATGACGATACTTCAAAAGTTGGTTTTCAAGTTCCTATCTGGAGTAATGATAACTCAACAGGTTCATGGGAGTATGTTGCTGAAGGAGATTGGAATGCATCTCAAAAAAGTTTTTCTGCTTGTGTAGATACAAAATGGCAAGGTTACTTAAATTGTGATTCTGAAATTGGTATTGGGTCTGCACCAAAACAGGTCTGTATTACATCAGTTGACCAGTTTGATGAAGCTATTAGTGGTTTTAGTGTTCAAGCTAGAATGGGTAACAGTTATGACAGTGCATATATAGGTTCGTATGGTTCTAGTAATGGTAAAGGCACACTCTCTTTAGCAACTGGTGTACCAACTGACTGGGAATTTACATATAACGGTTCTATTACAGGATGGGATAGTGTTGGTATAGATAACACTACAGTTACAGACTCAACTGTTGAGGGATGTGACTATGACTTAAATATAGTTGTTGATAATCCATATAGTGCAGAAGTCTATGTTTTTGCTGTTGATGATAAAAATGTAACATTATCGAATGTGAGAGTTAGATTAAGCTCTAATGATTATAGAAATTATTTAAGCAAAGCTGCATATACAAATGCGAAAGGTTATGCGATATTTAAAGTAAAACCAGATGTAGCATATACTGCAAGTTATTTAGCTGGTTCAAAAACTGTAAATGTAAATGGCACTTTAGGTGCAGATGAGTCAGCAGATAGTGGAAGAAATGCTTCTGTATATGTTGGTGATGTAAATATTGCACCTACAAGTTATGTTTATACTTCAAGAAGTAATATCACAGATAAAGCTGAAACTTTTAGTTTTAATGTATCAGCAAATGATGCAAATAATGATGACTTAGTATTAGTGTCATTAAAACTTAATGGTACTGCACTTACAGTTGAGAGTGATTATACAATAGATTCATCTTCAATTTACAGTGGTTCTTACTATATAAGAGCAACACTTGATCTGAACTCTTCAGTTGTAAAAAATATTTCTGGGATTACTCCAACATCTTTAAGTACTGGTAACTATACTTTAACAGCTACATTTAGTGATGGTAAATTAACTTCAA
>Ga0256826_1001706_pt1 | contig 13611 bp, 13 predicted proteins | sample CV79metaG_FD_185975 | JGI IMG/M metagenome (GOLD analysis project Ga0256826, IMG submission 185975) | Hydrothermal vent microbial communities from East Pacific Rise, Pacific Ocean - CV79 | ecosystem: Environmental > Aquatic > Marine > Hydrothermal vents | place: Pacific Ocean: East Pacific Rise...
TAAAATGCATTCACATTTGTATTTACCAAACTTGTCAACTCTTCTTTAGATATTTTTGTATCAACATCATTAAACTCTTCACGTCCAACAATTAAAACATCACCAAGAATTAATTGTTCACCTATAAAATAGGGAGTTTTTTGCTCACTTAAGGCATTTGCATCACTATATATTACATGTTCTTTAATACTTTCAAGTTCATCTATCAAAATAGAGTTAAAAAAGCTATAAACAGTATTTGCAACCATATTTATATCTATCTCTTGGAGCTCTAATGTTTGATTATTTATCGATAATGCTTTCATTAAAATCTATCCAATAGTATTACATTTACATAAGTACCAGCTTCTAGGAACTTATCTTCTTCACCTGCTACCATAAGTGCAGAATCATTAAGCATATTTGTAAGAATTGCCGAACTTCCTACTTTTTTATCCTCAAAATTTACATAATACTCGCCATCTTCCACAACTACATTACAAGCAGTAAACTCAGTAAATGGACTGCGTTTTTTAAAGTCACTCTGAAGTTTTGCTCCTACAGTTTTATAGGGAACCTTTTTACCCAACATTTTAGAGATTAATGGTAAAGCGTAAAGAATCCCTGTAACAGTTGATGAGTAAGCAAAACCTGGAAGTGCCAAAATAAATTTATTTTCTCGTCTTGCAACCATGATGTGACGTCCTGGTTTAATTGCTACACCTTTATAAATCACTTCTGCGCCAAGACGAGGTACAATATCTTTTACAAAATCATAATCCCCAACACTCACCCCACCAGTACTAACGATAATATCTGAACATGAAAGAGCATTCTCAAAAGTCTGCATAATTGCGTCTCTATTATCAGGAGCTGTTCCCAGCTGAATAACTTCTGCTCCAGCTGACTCAAAAAGTGCTGCAAGAGTGTAGTTGTTTGAACTTCTTATTTGTGAAGGATTATCACTAGGTTCGCCAAGGTCAAGTATTTCACTTCCTGTTGCAATAACTGCCACACGAGGACGAAGAACCACTTTCACCATTACTTGATTCAGTCCTGCCATAACACCTATCTCAGCAAAACCAATTTTTACTCCTTTTTCTATAAGAACTTGTCCCGCTTTATATCCTTCACCAACAGGACGTACAGCATTCGCTTTTTCCACTATTTCATTAATGGTAATTTTACCATCATTAAAAGTAACATTTTCTATCTGAATAAGAGTATCACTTCCCTCTGGCATCATAGAACCAGTAAAAGTTTTAATGGATTCACCTTTAGACAACAGACGTTTTTCATCATGTCCCGCAGGATTATCTCCCAAAACACTCAGCTCACCAAGCTCTAAATCTTCATGTTTCACAGCATAACCATCCATAGAGGCGGTCTCAAACTGAGGATCATTAAAACGTGCTACAATGTCCTCGCCAAGCACACGCCCAAGTGCACTACTTAGAGGTACTCTTTCATATCTATGATTATTAACCTCTAACAAATCTAACATATTTTGACTTGTTTCATAAGAGATAAAATTTACTCCTGTAATACTCATTGTTTTGCTCCTAAAATTCCACTACCTTTTATAGCAGTTGATCTATCTTTTGCGTAAATTCTTTTACCCTCTTTTAAATCATACTTCCATATAGGTGCACTCGCTTTAAAATCTTCTACAAACAAATCTATAAATTCTAATGCAACCCTGCGTTTAGGGGAAAAAACTGCAGCTATATAAGAGGACTCATGTAACATAACATCACCACGAGAGTGTGCCATCTTTATAACAGCACCTTTTGCTTTTGCCTTTTCTTGCCATGCATTAAACCAAGAGTTTAAAATCGGCTCATAAATATCAAAACTGAGTCCATCAATGCCATCTTCACTTCTTACAGTACCTACAAAAGGGATATAAGCCCCATAGTTACTTGTTGCTTCTTCTTCATACCAATCTTTAAGTAATTTAGGAACATTCAAGGCTCCATTATATAAACTAAGCAAGACTCAACCTCCGCAAACGGGTGGTAAAAGTGAGATTTTATCTCCATCTTTCAATTCACATTCAAGTGATGCGACTAAGGTGTCATTAACTGCGACTGCACAGTTATCTAACCACTCTTTCATCTCTTCATCTTTTTGTAAAAAAGCTGCTAATTCATTTAAGTTCGTTATCTCTAATTCTAATGCTTCTTTTTGTATTGGTCCTAAAAATTCTACTTTTACCACAAAAATTTCCTCATTTTTTATTGTTCTAATTATATCTAAGATAAGTTAAGTGATGTATAATTACGCATGATTTTTGGAAAAATACAATACCTTAATTTACTGCCATTTCACATCTTTATGAAGCGTTTTACAAAAAGCTCACAGCAAAAACTCTCTATGGAATACAAAAAAAATGTTCCTGCACATATAAATAATGATTTTTTACGTAAAAATGTAGATGCTGCGTTTATATCAAGCATAAAAGCACAAAATAAAAAATATGTAAATCTTGGTATTATTGCTAAAAAAGATGTTCAAAGTGTAATCGTCATTCCCTCTACTAGTGATAAAAAAGATCTGGAATCTGCTTCATCAAATATACTCAGTAGTATATTAGGTATTCATGGAGAGGTTCTTATCGGTGATAAAGCGCTCAAATATACACTTACAAATAAGAACTATATTGATTTGGCAAAAAAGTGGAATGAAAGATATAACCTTCCTTTTGTTTTTGCTCTGCTTTGTTACCATAAAGATAAAAAATTATATAAAAAAATTGAAAAAGAGTTCTTAAAAAAAGAGTATAAAATTCCACAATATTTACTCAAAAAAGCTTCAAAAAGGACAGGAATAAATCAAAGTGAAATTTTAAAATATTTAAAATTAATCTCATATAAAGTAGATTATAAAGCAAAAAATGCAATTAAGAAGTTTTATACAGAGGCAGAAAAAGTTTAGAAATTAAAATTATAATGAGCAAAAGCTCATTATAATTGACCATCTAAATGTTGACCTAATCTCTCAAGTTTTGTTTTATAAGCATCTAAATCAAAATCTTTTACACGAGCAACACCATCTTCAATAGCTGCTTTTGCAACAGCAGAAGCAACATACACTAACACACGTCTATCAAACGGTGATGGGATGATATATTCAGGTCCAAAGACCATATCTTCTCTATTGTGTGCTTTTTTAACACGTGCTGGAACATCTTCTTTTGCAAGTGCTGCCAGAGCACGTGAAGCTGCCATTTTCATATTTTCTGTAATTTTAGTAGCTCTTACATCTAAGGCACCTCTAAAAATTTGAGGAAAACCTAAAACATTATTTACTTGATTTGCATAATCACTTCTTCCTGTTCCTATAATGATATCAGGTCTTGCTTCTTTTGCAAGAGGTGGCTTGATTTCTGGATTTGGATTTGAGCAAGCAAAAATAATTGGACTTTTTTCTGACATACTTTTTACCATCTCTGGTGTAATTAAATCAGGTTGAGAAAGTCCAAGAACCATATCTGCATCTTTTATAGCGTCTTCTAAGGTTCTATCTGATGTTTCAAAAGCAAAAAGTTGTTTATATTCATTTAAGTCATCACGACCACTATGAATAACGCCTTTAGAGTCAAGCATTGTAATGTTTTTTACACCTAATTCTTTGTACATATTTGCACAAGCAATCCCAGCTGCACCAGCACCAATTACAACAACTTTTAAATCAGCTGCCTCTTTACCACTCATATCTAAAACATTAATAAGTCCTGCAGTTGTAATAACAGCAGTACCATGTTGATCATCATGAAAAACAGGTACATTACATATCTCTTTTAAACGTCTTTCTATCTCAAAACAACGAGGTGCTGAAATATCTTCAAGATTTACACCACCAAAACTATCAGCCATCGCAGCTACTATATTAATGATTTCTTCAGTATCTTTAGTATTTAGCTCTATATCAATCGCATCAACATTTGCAAATGATTTAAATAAAACACCCTTACCTTCCATTACAGGTTTACCTGCAAGTTGTCCTATATCACCAAGACCAAGAACTGCTGTACAGTCACTTATCACGGCAACCAAGTTCCCCTTATTTGTATAATCATATGCCTTATCTACATCTTTTTCAATCTCTAAACATGGATAAGCAACCCCTGGGCTATAAGCCATAGACAACTCTTCTTGTGTAGTACACGCCTTAGTAAGTAAAGTTCCAGTTTTCCCGTTCGTATCGAATTCGCCTACTGCTTCATGATAATGTAGAGACTCTTCTTCAAATGATAATTTTTCTGACATTTAATTTCCTAATAATTTATATAATACAATTATATAACTATTTCTCAAATAATTAGATTTTATTTAAAAATAAAACACAATTTCCTGCAGGAGTGTAATAAATTCCCATTGAATTTTTGCGTGATACAAAAACTCCTCTTCCATTAAACTGTTTAGCGTTCCTAAATATTTCGCTGAGTATCTGAGTATCAAAACCCAAACCTTCATCTCGTATTTTAGTAATTACATACTCACCTGAGAGTTCTTTTACCTTATAAGTTTTCACAGAAATCTTTTTTTGACAATTTTGTTCTAGTTCATTGAGCTTTTCAAAGTAGCTATCTTCTTCCAAATATTTATGTTTTGTTTGAGAATCAATTCCCAAATTACCATGCTCATATGCATTCATAAAAAGTTCTGTAAAGACTACACCTGCTTTATAGGCAATCTTCATATCTACATCTAAATCAGCCCAAAGCTCTTCATACCAGATACCTGCTTCATCTACAGCCTTTAAAGTTGTAGCAAATTTTCTCTCTTTTATAAAAGTTTCTTCTCTTAAATCTAAACTATTTATAAAGATAAGACTTAAATCATCCTCTTGCCTTGTAATTCTACTAAAAAACTTTTCTTTAAACTCCTCTCTTGTAAAAGAGAATTTGAAATCTTCTTGTATAAACGCAGCGTAGGTAATTCCCTCTGAAGTTGTTTGATTTTCTACTATACCATCACTGTAAAAAAGGTATTTTTCAATATTTTGCACATCTTTTCTATCAACTTTATAGCTCTTTTGCCACTTACTCAAAGAGGGATTATTTGATTTAATTTTAATAATATTATCGTCTTTATCTTGCAACAAAAATGGAGGCATCGCAAATTTAGCATATTCTAAAACTTTATAGTAGCTATCAAAATAGATATAATCAATAGCAAGTACCTCTTCATCAAGTAAAATTGGTTTAATATACTCCATTGATTCTTGAATAAGTATCTCAAGGCTAAAACTATCATGTATAATCATTTTATCAACAAGATGATTTATAAATGTAGTCATTGCTACCGCTGTAAAAGAGGCTGAAACACCCTTGCCCATACCATCAACTAAAAGATAAAATGTCACATGCTCATTTATCCTACGGGCACTATAAGCGTCACCACTTAAAACATCAAGCGGTTTATACATAAAATCTACCAAAGAGATGGTTTGAGAATCTATCAACTGGTAATAAAAATCATTACGCAGAATATTTAACTCTTTTTTAAAAGCCAATTCCGACTGATATGAGGCGTATGCTTCATTCTCTTCTAATTGTTTTTGTCTCTCTTTTGTCATTAAATTTTAAACTTACTTAACTGAGATTGTAGTTTCTGTGCATCTTGTGCCAAAGATTCTACCGCATTTTCTACAGTATTTCTTAACTCCGAATTTTTTGATGCGACTTCTACGATTTCATTCATTGTTGATATCAATGTTTTTGTTTTTGTAGCAATAAAGACGCTTTGATGCATTACACCTGTTGATTTTTCTTTCGTTATAAGTAAATTTTCTTTTGTATCATTTGAAGAGCCTATTAACTCTTGTGCTGATTCTGAAATATCATGCATACTTTGTGATGTTTGATGTGTTTCATCAGCGATTTCAACTACATTTTGTGTAATTAGATTCACATTTGCACTAATTTCTGAGAGTGATTTTTGTGTACGTTCTGCAAGTTTTCTTACCTCATCTGCAACTACCGCAAAACCACGTCCATGTTCACCTGCGCGTGCTGCTTCTATAGCTGCGTTTAGTGCAAGCAGATTAGTCTGATCTGCAATATCTGAGATAATTTCAAGTACATCTTTAATATTTTTTGCCTGCTCTGTAAGAGAAGTGACTTTATGTACCAACTCTTCTTGCTGCATGCTTCCCTCTTCGATAGAAGCAACAACCGAATCAAGTTTTACAATAAAAGTATCCAAAACATTAAAAGTGTTGTCCAAATCTTCTGTTACAGCAATTGTAGACTCTTCAACGATATCAAGCTTTTCGCCAATTTCAGAGACAAGCCCATTTATCTCTGTAATTTTCTTCTCTTCTGCTTGACTATTATGTGCCAATGTATCTACAACCTTGTTAAGTTTTTCACTCTCACGTGTTGTTGCAGTTGCAACATCTTGAGCATCATATACTGTTCCTTTAAACGCAACAACCATAACATGTAATGCTTTTGAAATCTGTGAAATTTCATCATTGCCTTCAACAATTACATTACAACTTAAATCAAGTTCATTAGATACACACTGGATTTTTTCCAATGAACTTCTAACACTTTTGTTCACACCACGAGATATCACCATAATGATAATAAAAATCGCAATAGCAAATAAAATATAACCGATTAAAGTAATTAAACTATCTTTTTGATATTTAGATTCAACCTGTGCTAAAAGTGCATCATTTTGTTTTGCTAAGTTATCATCAACCCTTTTAAGAAGATTAATCTTTTTTGTGATTGTCTTAAACCATACAACACTATCTACACCAAAATCAGCTTGTCGTGATTTTGCGATATTACGCATTTTATCAACTTCTATTACAATTGGAGAATTCATAGTTTTTCTATACATTGAGATGGAATCATTTGCTGCAATACTTAAAAAGGCATCCATATAAGCATCTTGTTTTGCTATAAGTGTAATAAACTTAGCATACATTCCCGACCCAAATTTATCTGCTGCAAAAGTAGCACTAAGTACTGCACGCTCTATTCCTGCACGCTCTTTTGATTTTAAAAAGTTTGTATAAGCACTTAACGCCTTTACAAGTTCTGGAGTGTTGGCAAGTTTTGCTGTAAGTGAAACAACGTCTAAAATGTTTTTATTTACATCCGTATAGTACTTTACTTCATCTTTTACAGATATTGTAAAATTATCGACACGAGAGCGCATGTCAGAGATTTTATTCATTCCAGATATTATGGCTTTTATACTTTTTTGTAATGCATCTTGATAATTTGAAAGATTTAAACTGCTTACATATTTTTCCAAATTACGATAACGACTATCTGTAAGTTTTCGCTGCTCGGGTAAGATATCTCCAAACTTCTTACCATGTGAGCCAAGATACCCAGCACTTGCACCTCTCTCCTTTTGTGTTTCATGAATAAGTAAAGAGAGCTTTTGAGATAAAACATTCAAATCTTTTGCTTCATCAATAACTATTTTTTGATTAAATGCCCCAACAATTGTTGTGATAATAATAACAAGAGCAAAAGAGACAACAATTGCCGTAATAAGATTTAACTTCGTCTTTATCGTCACTACAAACTCTTTGTTACATTAAAAAGTTGTACTAAATTTATCTCATCAAAAAGCTCATAAAGATTTTCATCTCCAACTTTAATCTGTACATTAATATTATCTTTTTGTAGCAACTTTGTAAGATAGCCAATAACAGAAGAAGTAATAGAAATAGAATCTTTAATATTAATTACAATACTTTTTTCATTAGCAACTACACCATCTAGTGTATCTTTAAGTGCTTGATAATCACCTATACTTTTTATATTACCTGTAATTGTAACTGTTCTACCTGCAACCGAAATATTCATAATTGTTACCTTTTATTATTAAATTTTAATAAGAAAACACATATTAACAAAGCTATACTTAACTTTTGATTGTGTCGAGCCACTCTTTCATCTTCTTTTCATATCCTATCTCTTTAAGTTTTACAAATTCCAAAGGCTTAAGCAAATAGTTTTGTTTTACATAACCACCAAAATCATGTGGATACAAATAGCCCTCATTTTGTTGTGTAATGTTTTTTGGAATCTCAAGTATGTTTCCATCTTTAACACTTTGAAGTGCCTTGTTTATAGCAAGATATGCTGCGTTTGATTTTGGAGATGCACAAAGATATATCACAGCCTGTGCCAAAATTATTCTCGCTTCGGGATAACCAATTTTACTCACACTTGTGAGTGTGGATGTTGTTAGTGTGAGTGCTTGGGGGTTTGCATTACCTACATCTTCACTTGCTAAAATCACTAATCGTCTAGCAATAAAATCAGCACTCTCTCCACCATCAATCAGCCTTGCCAAATAATAAATAGCAGCATCCGCATCACTTCCACGAATTGATTTTATAAGTGCAGATGTCAAGTCATAATGCACACCTGCTTCACTACTTCCCGCTTGAAGTGCGTTTGGACGAAGCGCTTTTAATGTTTTGAGAGTGACTTTATGCTCAAGATTTGAGGCAAATTCCAAAAGTTTAAGCATTGCACGTGCATCACCGCCACTACTGGCAACAAGATACTCTTTTGCATCATCTTCTAAGATAATCTTAGCTTGTAAAACAGCATGCAAGAGTAACTTTTCAAGCGCTGCGTTTGAGATGGCTTTGAGTTCAAAAAGCATGGAACGAGAACGAATAGCGGAGGTAAGTGAAAAGAATGGATTTTCAGTAGAAGCACCTATAACTAACACAGAGTTGTTTTCCATAACTGGAAGTAACACCTCTTGCTGATTTTTTGACAAACGATGCACTTCATCTATAAATATCAAAGGTTTTTGTAAGGCATTTTTATATTGGTCAAATATTTTACGAAGTTGTTCTATTTTTAGAGAAGTTGCATTTAATTCATAAAAAGGGAGTTGCATAACTTTTGCGATGACCCTCGCAAGCGATGTTTTTCCAACACCAGCAGGACCATAAAAAAAACTATGCCCTAATGCCTCTTTTTCACAAAGTAAACGCAGTGGAGAATTTTTAGAGACCAAAGCCTCTTGTCCCACAATCTCATCAAAGCTTGAGGGGCGTAGAAGGTGAGTAAAATCCAAATTTTACTCTTTGTCTTTGTTTCTTTGCTCGTCTTTGACTCGTTTTTTTTCATTTTTTAAAAACTTATAAAGAGCCGAGTATTCACTTCTTGTCAGATATCTTGTTTTTCCTGTTGGTAGATTATTTAACTCAATTTCAGCAAAACTAACTCTTTTAAGGTCAGCTACTTCAGCTCCAAAATGAGCAAAAAAACGACGAAGTTCACGGTTTTGTCCCTCTTTCAATGCCACTTTTAATATAGAATAATCTGGTCTGTTTTTTTGAATTTTATAGCCGATAAAAGGTTTAATATCCATAGATGTAATTTTTGAATGCGAGTGCGCACCTGCAGTTGCATCCGCAAGATAGATACCATTAAGCATAGCATCTTCCATATCGGGAGTTACTTCACCTTTGATTTTTAGTTTGTAAATTCTCTCCAAATCAGATTCCATCAAAGAAGTTGCTACATGAGAAGCATCTGTTAAAAGAAGTAGTCCCTCAGAGGCAAAGTCAAGACGACCAACAGGAATAAAATGTTTAAACTCTTTACTTAAATTATCATAGATTGTTTTTCGCCCCTTAGGGTCAGACTTTGTTACAAGTTCACCTTTTGGTTTGTTATAAACAATAACAGTATATTTTTCTTGAGGAGAAACCTGTTTACCACTAATGTAGACGATATCTATTCTCTCCTCTACCTGTGTAGCTGGATTTTCTTCTATCTCACCATTTACTCGTACATAACCATCTTGAATGGCACGATCTGCTTCACGACGTGAATATGTCGAGTAGTGTGCAATGTATTTATTTAATCTCATTATTATGAAATTCCTTTTTCTATTAGCGTATGAATATGAAGTACGCCAATTATATTTTTTTCTTTATTTGTAATTACTAAAAGTTGTATCTTTTTTTCTTCTATTAAAACAAGTGCATCACTTGCAAGCATATTTTCATCATCAATGCTCATTGGATTTTTTGTTGCATATTTTAAAACACCATCATCAAGTGAAAAATCATCACTTAAAAGTGCACGTCGGACATCTCCATCACTAAGCAGAGCTACAAGTTTGTTCTCTTTATCAGCAATAAGTACTGTTCCAACTCGTCCAGCACCAATTTGTAAAATCGCATCTTTTATCTTAGCATCTGCATTTATAATTGGTAAATTTTTCGTTTGCATCAGATTTTTAACTTTTACAAAAAGTTGTTTTCCCAAAGAACCACCGGGATGAAAAGAGGCAAAATCACTCTTTTGAAAATTTCGTGCTTTCATTAAACAGACTGCCAAGGCATCACCAAGTGCTAAAGTAAGAGTTGTTGAACTTGTTGGCGCTATATTTAAAGGACATGCCTCTTTTTCTACCACAACCTTTATAAGCAAGTCACTATATTGTGCAAGCGTTGAGTTTTCATCTCTTGTCATGCCAATTAATGGAACTTCAAAACGTTTTATGTGGGGTAAAATAGAACCAAGTTCTTCACTCTCTCCACTGTAACTAATAGCAATGACAACATCATCTTTTCCTATCATTCCTAAGTCACCGTGAAGTGCTTCTGTTGGATGAAGAAAAAAACTTGGCGTACCAGTTGAGGCAAATGTAGCAGCCATTTTAGCCCCGATAAGACCACTTTTTCCAACGCCACTTACTACAAGTTTACCTTTACAAGCAAGTATAAGTTCTACAGCTCTATCAAATTCATCACCGATATTTTTACTCGCATCAAAAAGTGTTTGTGCTTCAATATTTAATGTTTCTTCTGCAATTGTTTTATAATTCATAGTCTCATTATACCTTTTTTATACTCAAGAAGATATAATGCTATTATTGAACATTTTATAAGGAGAAAATATGAGAAGTGTAATTGGCGAATATTTAGATACTATTGACGCTTTAAAACTGGAAAAAAGATTATTAAATCACAATACGTTAATTCTTGGAGAGCAAGGTTCCGGAAAGACCAACTTAGCTTGTAAAATACGAAATTATGTTATTGACAATGAGGTAGCTACACTTTATATGGATTTTAACAATTCACATGAAGATGATGTTGAACTGAGATACAAAGACGAACATTTTAATTATATTCAATTTTGCGAAACTGAAGAATTTGACAAAGAATTTCAGGCTTTAGTAGCTGCAAAAAAACATATTTATATGGCTGTTGATCCACAATTCTTCTCAAGAAAAAAAGATGAAAGAAGTAAACTTTCACAAATTATTTCACAACAATCTTTACTTGATAACTACTACTATTTTTTCCATGATATAGAAAATTTAAATGGTTTTTATACACAATTTGAAGACTTTTTACTTTATATGTTAAGTTTTGTAAATCTTCAAAAACATGGCTTTACATTTTTGGCACAACCACATGAAACTTTTGAAAATCCACATCTAAAACTACTATTTTCTTTTCTTTATGTTGGTAAATGCTCAAATGCAAACTATTTTAATACAGCAATACTGAAAACTTTGAAGAAAAACAAATTTCATTACCAATACAGAACAGCACATCCAACACTACTTTTTAATGATATTCAAAGTAGCATGGTTAAAATAGACGAGTATATCGCCGACTATTAAAATGCAAAATATATTTGATGAAGTTGCTTCACTAGATTCAAGATGTTATAAAGACTTTTTTCTTAGTGAAGATTTGCTTATGGAGCATGCCGCTGAAGGTATGGCTTCATATTTAAGAGCAAATTTCTCAAAAACATCTACTCTTATAGTTATGGTGGGTAGTGGAAATAACGGTGCTGATGGAATTGCTCTTGCAAGGCTTCTTCATGGTTATTTTGATGTTTCACTTTTTTTTGTCAAAGAGCCAAAATCGCAAATGGCTTTATTGCAAGAAAAAAGAGCAATAGCAGTCGGTGTTGCGTTTATAAATGAATTAAAAGAGTGTGATATTATAGTTGATGCTATGGTAGGTACAGGTTTTAATGGTGAATTTACTCCGCAACTTAAACAAATACTTACTACTCTAAACGCAGCGAAAGCTTTTAAGATTGCCTGCGATGTGCCAAGTGGTCTCAAACGCAGTGGAGAATCTACACAAGAAACTTTTATAGCAGATGTGACTCTCACAATGGGTGCACTCAAAAAATCTCTTTTTTTAGATGAAGCGAAAGATTTTGTAGGAAAGATAGAAGTTTTAGACCTTGGTATCTCTCGCTGCGTTTATGAAACTTCTTCAAATTGGCATCTGCTTGATATAACTGACTTACAACTCCCAATAAGAGAGAAACAAGACTCACATAAAGGCTCTTTTGGCCATCTGAGCTTACTTAGTGGTGAAAAAGTTGGTGCTTCTATCTTATCAGCACAGGCTGCACTGCGTTTTGGTGCTGGACTTGTAACACTCGTTGGTGAAAATACCTTTAATATCCCCTATGAAATTATGAGTGCAACCACCTTACCAAAAAACAGCACTGCTCTTGCTCTAGGAATGGGTTTAGGCGTTAATTTTTCTCAAAAAAAATTAGAAAACTACTTAAAAAACACTCTACCACTCATTATAGATGCAGATATCTTTTCTATGCCCATACTGCTTGACTTACTCAAACGCAGTAAAATTGTTCTTACCCCTCATCCAAAAGAGTTTGTTCAAGTGTTACAAACAACACACTTAGCTGAAATAAATATAGATGAATTACAAAAAAATCGCTTTAAATATGTCGAACTTTTTTGTAAAAATTATCCAAACGCAGTGTTACTACTAAAAGGTGCAAATGTCATCATCGCAAAAGAGAATGAGTTCTTTATAAATCCCCATGGCAGTTCAAAATTAGCAAAAGGTGGTAGCGGTGACGTACTTAGTGGACTTATTGGCTCGCTTCTTGCACAAGGTAGAACACCTTTAAACGCAGCTATAAATGCTTCACTAGCACATACAAAACTAGCACAAAACTACACGCTATCTGATTTTTCTCTTACACCGAATGATTTAATTAATGGAATTGGTAATCTATAAGATTGCTTATGATATAAATCAATAATTAATATAAATAGAGGAAATACCCTTATGAATAACATTTTAAAAATTGGAAAATATGAATTAGGTTCACGCCTTATAGTTGGAAGTGGAAAATATGACTCCTTTGAGATGACAAAAGAGGCAACTCTCGCATCAGGGAGTGAACTTATAACTGTTGCAGTTCGTCGTTTAAACATCACTGACCCAAGCAAAGAAAATCTTCGTGATACTTTTGCTGGTACAAATGTAAATTTTTTACCAAACTCAGCGGGATGTGTAACTGCAGAAGAAGCGATAACAACATTTCGTCTAACTCGCGAGGCAACTGGAATTGATTTAATCAAATTAGAAGTAATTGGTGATACACAAAAAACACTTTATCCTGATGTTTTAGAAACTATAAAAGCCTGTGAAGTTTTACATAAAGAGGGCTTTACCATCATGGCTTATACTTCGGATGACCCGATTATGGCAAAAAGACTTGAAGATGCTGGAGCGGATGCTGTTATGCCTCTAGCAGCTCCTATTGGGAGTGGTTTAGGTATTCAAAACCCTTACAATGTTGTATTTGTTCGTGAGGCTGTAAGT
>Ga0256826_1001707_pt1 | contig 13610 bp, 9 predicted proteins | sample CV79metaG_FD_185975 | JGI IMG/M metagenome (GOLD analysis project Ga0256826, IMG submission 185975) | Hydrothermal vent microbial communities from East Pacific Rise, Pacific Ocean - CV79 | ecosystem: Environmental > Aquatic > Marine > Hydrothermal vents | place: Pacific Ocean: East Pacific Rise...
AATTGAAGCTTTTGAAAAACTAGAGCTTATAGCAACGATTCGCCCTCATCAAGTTAGCACTCAGGACTATCACCAACTCTATAAAATAATATAAAATAAAAAGGAGTTTGGATGGCAGAAGAAAATCAGGGGACTACAACTCAAGCAGTTCCACATACACAAGCTAAACAACACACACAAGCAAAAGAGACAAGTCAGTCAAATGAGAATACTCAGGCAAAATCTAATTCGAATGATACGGCAAATCGTAAACCAAATCATAATAACAGAAATAGAAATAACAATCAAAATAAACAAGATGGTGATAAACCAAAATCTAACAACAATAGAAATAACAATGCTTCTCGCAATGCTAACTCTAACAATAAAAACAAAAATAGAAATCGTCATCGTAGACAAGCTACTCCTGTTGATGAAAATCTCAAAACATTTGTTACTAAAAATCAAGAAGAACATAAACAGAGACTTAATCCTCACTATAAACTTGATTTAAATTCAAAAGCAAAAATCCGTATCACTCCGCTTGGTGGACTTGGTGAAATCGGTGGAAATATTATGGTTTTTGAAACAGAAAAAGAGGCAATTCTTGTTGATGTTGGTATGAGTTTCCCTGATGAAACTATGCATGGTGTGGATATCTTAATCCCTGATTTTGCATATTTACGTGAGATAAGAAGTAAAATAGTAGGTGTTATCATTACACATGCTCATGAAGATCATATCGGTGCTATGCCTTATCTTTATAAAGAGATGCAATTTCCTATCTACGGAACACCTCTTCCTTTAGCGATGATTGGTAATAAGTTTGATGAACACCACATTAAAGAGCATAGAAAATACTTCAATCCTATCGTTAAACGCCAGAAAATTAAAATAGGAAATGATTTTGAAGTTGAGTGGATGCATATGACTCACTCTATCTTAGACTCATCTTCTGTAGCTATCACTACTGATGCTGGTACAGTGATTCATACGGGTGACTTCAAGATAGATTATACTCCTGTTGATGGATATACTACCGATATCCATCGTCTTGCTGCTTATGGTGAGAAAGGTGTTCTTTGTCTTCTTTCAGACTCAACAAACTCACATAACCCTACTCCAACTGGTTCAGAGTTAAGTGTAGCTCCAGCACTTGATAGAATCTTTTCTAAAGCTGAAGGTCGTGTACTTCTTTCTACTTTTAGTTCAAACATTCACCGTGTACAACAAGCTATTCAGTATGGTATCAAGTATGGTCGTAAAATCTGTGTAATCGGGCGTTCAATGGAACGTAACATCGAAATCGCAATGCAGTATGATTATGTGCGTTTTCCTAAAAATATCTTTATAGATGCAGATGAAGTAAACCGTTATGAAGATAAAGAAGTTCTTATCGTTACAACTGGTTCACAAGGTGAGGCAAATTCGGCTCTTTTTAGAATGAGTATTGGAGAGCATAGACATATTAAAATCAAACCAAATGATTTAATAGTTCTTTCGTCTCGTGCTATTCCTGGAAATGAGGGAAGTATCTCTGGTATGCTGAATCACTTACAACGTGCTGGTGCAAGCATAGCAATGAGTAAAGATATTCATGTTTCAGGTCATGCTTCAATGGAAGAGCAAAAACTTATGTTACGTTTAGTAAATCCTAAGTTTTTCTTACCTATTCACGGTGAGTATAACCATGTTATGAAACATCGTGAAACTGGTATGATGTGTGGAGTTCCTGAGAGAAATATCCTTCTTATGACAGATGGTGAACAGATAGAAGTTGCACCAAAATATATGAGAAAAGTAAAAACAGTGAAAACTGGTAAAACTTACATAGATAACCAAAACAACCATAAGATAGAAGATGACATCATTCTTGATCGTCAAAAACTTGCATCTGATGGTGTAGTAATGTTAGTGGCTGAAGTGAGTGAACAAAACTCTAAAATGCTAAGTAAGCCAAAGGTTACAACTTTTGGTATTGTTCCAGATAAAATGGATAAGACATTTGCTAAAGAGATGGAAGATATTTTAGAAATATTTTTAACAAATATCAAACCAGGTCTTATTGAAAACTCTCGTGCCTTAGAGAATGATATACGTCAGGTTGTTCGTAAACATATTTTCAGAAAAATGAAAAAATACCCTCTTATTGTTCCACATATCTTAGTTCACTAAGAAAAAGAACACTCCTTTAATTAAGAAGTTGTTATATATATTATAATAACTTCTTAACTCTTTTTTAACTAATATTATGTTTTAATTCCATACTTATAAAAAGCAAGGAAATAAACAATGACAAAATCAGCACTTTTAGATAGATTCCCAATTCTCTCAATAGAGATCACAAAAAATAATACAAACTACAAAAGTGTTCCAGAGATATTAAACTTTTTTAAAACAAAAATAGAAGAAGATGAGTTAGCTAAATATATTGCTACATTTAATCACTATGAACATACACAAAGTATTGAAGGCTCAGAGATACAAGAGGGTATGTTAGATGCTCAAAATATAATATTTTGTTTTGGTAAAAAGCTCTCAAATGCAAAAGTTTTAGCAGTAAGACCAAGAAGTATTGGAATTTCAGAATATCAAGATAAATTTATAGTCTCTTTAATGGAAGCTCCTATGGTCCCAATGACAGATAAAATGGAAGCATGGGTAAAAGAATTAAGCAAATAATTGATACTCTTACACTAATAAAACTCTAAAGGCTTAGTGTGTCACAAACAAACGATATAAAATTTGAGAATGCAGTAAAAAGTATGATGCAACATGTTGGAGAGGACCCTACTCGTGAGGGTCTTCTTGAAACGCCAAAGAGAGTTAGAAAAGCATATGAGTTTATCTATGGTGGGTATAAAGAAGATCCAAAAGAGATTTTAAATAAGGCTCTTTTTACCTCTTCAAATGATGAGATGGTTCTCATCAAAGATATAGAATTTTACTCTACTTGTGAGCATCATCTTCTCCCTATTATTGGTCGTGTTCATGTCGCATATATTCCAGATGGAAAAGTTGTTGGACTCTCTAAAATACCTCGTGTTGTAAATGTATTCGCTCGTCGTATGCAGATTCAAGAACAACTTACAGAGCAGATTGCAGATGCTATTATGGATACTATCGCACCAAAGGGTGTGGCTGTTGTTATTCAAGCTCGTCATATGTGTATGGAAATGCGTGGTGTTGAGAAGATAAACTCAACTACAACATCTTCAGCACTTCGTGGACTCTTCAAAAAAGATGAAAAAACACGTAGTGAATTTTTCTCTCTCATAAACTCTCCAACTGGTACTAGATACTAGTATATGCCATTTTCTTCACTTAAAGACAAACTCTCATCAAAAAAATATTCAGTATCTTTTGGTGAAGTTGTTAAGATAAACGCTACAATCATTACTGCTAGAGGCTTAAATGTCAGTATTAGTGACATGGTAACCATTGTTTCTAATGAGTCTGATTTAGAGACTATAGGTATGGTGACTGAGATAGATGGACCTACTTTTTTTATAACACCCTTCTCTTTTGTTGAAGGTTTTCGTTCTGGTGATAGAGTTTTTTTAGATTCAACTGGTCTCAATATTCCAGTTGGTGATGCTCTTTTAGGTCGTGTTGTTAACCCTTTCATGCATCCTATAGATTCACTAGGAAGTTTAAATACCTCTAAACTCTCTCCTATCATTAAAGCTCCTATTGCTGCAATGAAGCGTGGTATGATAGATGAAGTCTTTAGTGTTGGTGTAAAAAGTATAGACGGTCTTCTTACATGTGGAAAAGGTCAAAAACTTGGAATCTTTGCAGGTTCTGGAGTTGGTAAGTCTACCCTTATGGGGATGATAGTTAGAGGGAGTGATGCACCCATAAAAGTAGTAGCACTTATTGGTGAGCGTGGTCGTGAGGTTCCTGAGTTTATAGAGAAAAACCTTGGTGGAGATTTAACAAATACAGTTATCATTGTAGCTACTTCTGATGACTCCCCTCTTATGAGAAAGTATGGTGCTTTTGCGGCTATGAGTGTGGCTGAGTTTTTTAAAGATCAAGGATTAGATGTTCTATTTATTATGGATTCTGTTACTCGTTTTGCTATGGCACAACGTGAAATCGGTCTAGCACTTGGTGAGCCGCCTACATCTAAAGGGTATCCACCATCATCTTTGACACTTCTGCCACAACTGATGGAACGGGCTGGAAAAGAGGAGGGAAAAGGGAGTATTACTGCTTTTTTTACTGTACTTATTGAGGGTGATGATATGAGTGATCCTATTGCCGATCAGTCTCGTTCTATCCTAGATGGACACATAGTTCTCTCTCGTGAGATGACAGACTTTGGTATCTATCCTCCTGTTCACATTCTTAACTCAGCATCTCGTGTGATGAATGATATTATCTCAACTGAGCATCTTCAAGCCGTTATGAAATTTAGAAGACTCTATACACTACTTAAAGAGAATGAGACACTTATCCGTATTGGTGCCTATACAAAAGGGACAGATGCAGAACTGGATGAAGCTATAGATAAGAAAGAGGGTATGCAAAAGTTTATCTCTCAAAGTGCAATGCATAAAGAGAACTTTGAAGAGACAGCTCAAAATTTAAAAGCATTAATGGGAATGGCTTAACCCATAATAAGTTCAGATTGAAGCCAATTATCTCTTTTTAATCGCTTGTTTTGGTTCAGAGTAATTGCTAGTTTTTTCTGAGATATTTTTTGGTAACTTCTCATAATCAACTGTAATTCACTATCATCTCCAAAAATATCTATATAGGAGTAGATGATATTTTCTGCACTCTTAAAAGCTTTTTTAGCTATTAGACCTTTTATCTTGATGTGAAAACTGAGTCGTAGTAAATCTCCAATCTTATCAACTCTTGTTTTTACTTTTATGAGTTCTTTTAGGGTACTTTTAATACTTTTGATATCACCCTTAAGAGCAAAGACTTCACACTTATTCATAAGTTGATTCCAGTGTTTCTCAAGCAGTTTAGAAAGCTCTAATGAGTCTAGAGTATGAGAGCTATCAAGTATCTCATAACAGGAGACAAAATCTTCTATCTCGTAACTGTTCTGAAGTTTTTTAAGTAGTTTTGTATCATTGTAGAGTATCAAAAGTTCATCTTTAATACTTGGTATATCTAAATGAAGTTTGATACATTCAATAGCCTCTTCACCCTTCCCTATATCTATAAAAGTACGTATTTTTTTCATAGCATCTTGAATCTCTTTTTGAAGAGATATATAACTTGGAATCTCTTTAAAGCTGCTGTTTTTTTTAATAAGAGATTCTATAGATGTATGTTTTTTTTCATTTATAGCTTTTAAAAATTCTATAAATTCCCTGTTCTGATTCAGAACTAGTTGTAACATAGGTTTTTTTGAGACAACTGTCGCATAAGCTGAGAGTATCTCCTTGGCAATATCTTCTCTGCCTATAAGTATCTGTTTTTGTGCAAATGTAAAACTCTCCTTAAAAGCTTCTTCCATTTTTTTGAACTGTTGTGTATGTTTAAGAGCAGGATGTTTCTCAGCCATGGCATAAGATAGGGCATGCTTTTTTTCAAGATAAAGATTTTTAAATCTAGGATAATACTCAAATGCCTTAAAAATTGAACTGATTTCATCTCTCTTACACTCTAGGTCACTAAACATCTCGAGTAATTTATGTGCCTCTTTTATGTTTGAGTTCATAAGAGCTTCAATCGCTTTTTCATAAAGTTTTGTGTACATAACTTCAACTCTTAGATGCTCTCTTGTTCCTTGAAGCATAGGGTCTTTTTCTATTAACTCATATGCCTTATCTAATGAATTGTGAAGTAAAAAAGATTTGATGTTCTCTGCTGAAGGAAGTTCTACCTTGTACAACTCCTTTTTATTCACAATGACTAGGAGATTCCCTGTCTGAGTCAGTTTAATATTTGAGATATTTTCTGCAAATTTAAGGTAGTCAGTACTCACTACTTTTGCCTCAAATGTATCTATGAGAATCAAGTTCTGAGATTCGGCACTTACCATGATGTAGCGTTTATTTGGCATTTGAATAATAGTATGTATGTTTATAAAAGGAGTTCTTATATTTTTTATATTTTGGTATTTGTTTAAGGAATGGATTGAGATTATACCATCAACATTTCCACTTACAAGTCTACCATCATTTAAAAAGCATAAGGCATTTATCCGTACATTTGAAGCTTGAATATTGTAACGATTTGTGTACGAGTTCATCTTTAAGATGCTGATAACTCCTCCATACCCACTAACAGCTAATATATTGTCTTTGAGTGCTAAAGCACTTACATAGTTATTGTTAATACGGCTTTTATTTTGAGCTATCTGCTGTCCAAAAGAGCATAATCGGGAAAGATGTGATCGTCCATCATATCTATACTGCATAACTCTTCCATGTTTTCCACCAGCGATGAGATACTTAGTCTTAGGTACAAAGCTTAAAATTTCTATTTCGCCTTCAAAAGTTTTGATAGTTTGTAGAAGAAGTTTTGTTTGTGTATCTAAAATAGAGATAATTTTGCTGTTTGCAAAGGCGAGAAGTGAACCATCAGAGTTAAAGGCTATGGCGCTTGTTTTAGAGTTAAGAAGTTCTATTGAAAGATTTTTAATAGAACTGCAGTTTTTATGAGAAAAAATCTTTATACCATGAATCTTTGTGCTAAATGCTAGTGTATCATCTTCTAAAACCTCAAAAGATGTCATCTCAGAACGACTCTTATGACATAAATATTTTACAAGCATTATAGACCTTCATAATTTTTAGTTATATTTATTTTACAAGTTTATAGCTTAATATATCTTATTACAAAGGAGTTGTACATTTACTCTACCATTAAACTCATTTTTTGCTACACTATAAGAACAGGTGATTTTTCTATCATCAGGCATCTCAAAAACTGTTCTAAATGCTATGATTTCTAAGGTTTTTCTCTGATGTGGGTATTGACGAATTTCAATACGAGAGTGAGATTTGTCAGCTCCCATAAGTTTTATACCGACTACCTCTGCATCTTCGATAAGAAAAGTAGGTCTTAAGTTGGCTTCACCAAAAGGTTCAAACTGCTCTAACAAATCTAAAAGTTCAAGATCAATATCTTCAGCATTTAAAATTCCACTCACCTGAGATGCAGGGATAAAATCCTCTTGGGGTATCTTATCTGCAGAGTTGTTGATAGCCTCTTTAAACGCCAAGATATCTTCTTGTCTCAGTCCAAGTCCTGCCGCCATCTTATGGCCACCAAACTTAGTTAAAAAAGACTCATTTGCTTTGATAAGCTCATAAATACTCACCTCTCCAAGGCTTCTTGCACTCCCTTTGGCTACACCATCTTCAACACTTAAAACGATGGCAGGTCGTCCAAACTTATCTACAAGACGAGCAGCTACGATACCGACAACACCCTCATGCCAGCCCTCACCACTTACAACTATGACCTTGTCATTTTTATCAACTTGTTCCATGGCTTTTTGAGTGGTTTGAGCCTCTGTATCTTTACGAAGGTCATTGAGTTTGCCTAGAAGTTCAAACTGATTGTATGCTTTGTTTGTGTCCGTAGCTGTGAAAAACTCTAGGGCGATGGAAGCATCTTCTAAACGCCCAGCAGAGTTAAGTCTAGGAGCTATCTGAAAGGCTATATCTTCACTTGTGATCTTACTTTTGTTGATAAAATCTCGTATAATGATGGATGAGGGTCTATTTGAACTCATAAGAAGTGCTAAACCACGCTTTACAAGTATTCTGTTGATGTCGATTAGAGGCATAATGTCGGCGATGATAGCGATAGCTAAGATATCTAAAAACTGCATCATATCTATCTGTAGGCTTAACTCTTTTTTCAGAAGTCCTAAGAGTAGCCAAGCGACTTGTGCCCCACATATCTCTTTAAAAGGGTACTCACACTCCTCTAGTTTAGGATCAACTATAAAAAGGGCATCAGGTAGAATCTCTGAGGGAGTATGGTGATCGGTAATGATAAGCTCGATACCTCTCTCTTTACAAATTTTAGCAGCTTCAATAGCAGAAATACCGTTGTCAACTGTAATGATTAAATCTGTATCTATCCTCTCTAAAACGCTAGGTGAAACGCCATATCCATCACGAAAACGGTTTGGTATGATAGCCTCTAAAGGGTAAGGAATCTGTCTAAAAAAGTCAACCATAATGGCAGTAGAACTCACTCCATCCACATCATAATCTCCAACGAGAGTTATTCTTTTGTTAGCTCTTATTGCATCAGCTATGGCTTTTGCTGCATCTGTGGCGTTTAAAAGAAGTGCTGGATTTGGAATCTGAGAGAGTTTTTTCTCTTCTGTTTCAAAACGAGATGAAAGAAGAGTATAAAGGTCATTTTTTGTAAGTGTTTTCATAAACACATTTTAACATTATTTTAGAAAATACTAAACTTTATGATTGAAATACAATTTTATTTCTTCCAGTATTTTTAGCTTGATAGAGTGCTTCATCACACTTCTGTATCCATTCATTTATAGAATTTATACTATTTATGTGACTTATGCCTAGACTGATTGTTATTTTTAAATTATGATCGAATATATCAATTTCAATATTTTTTCTTATTCTATCTGCGATTGCTAAAATTTCATTTTTGTCTTTAGCCTTGAGTATGATTAAAAATTCTTCTCCACCCCATCTACCAATAGTATCTTTTTCATTTAAACTCTTCCTTAAAATTTTTGCTACTTGTTTTAAAACACTATCACCAGTTAAATGACCATAGTTGTCATTAACTCTCTTAAAAAAGTCGATATCTATCATCATTAAATAAATATTGTTCTCTTTAGAATTATAATATTCTTCCAATATTCTATCTAGTTCCAATCGATTATCGAGTTGAGTTAGAGTGTCGGTTGCAGATAATTTACGTAATAAAATATTTTGTTCTTTAATTTTTCTTGTTCTATTATCTACTTTAGATTCTAGTGACTTACTGTACTCTTCTAGTTTGTCTTGTTGATTTTTGTAAATATTTTTTGATACAATGATAAAAGCTAAACTAGCGAATATAACATCAAATATAACACCCAACATACCTATATACATTGTAAAGTTATTCGCTTGAATTGTGGCACTCGCATAAACACCACCTATTGTAATATTATAACCTACGAAGTAACCAAGAATTGCAAATAAATAATAGATTGCTCCTGTATGCCCATTGATAACAGCTCTAATAATTGCAGTTAAAATTAAAAGATATGTGATAAGATAAAATATAGCAAAAACCATAGGTTGAAAGACAGATAATTGTAAATAATAAGAAAAAATATAATACCCAAATAAGAGTATTAATACTCCTGAAATTGTTCTATAAAGTCGTTTCATATCTTTACGCATATTTAAAAAATCAAAACTCACTAGAGCCATAAATAGTGATGAGGAAGCAAGTGTAAGAACTTTAATTAAAGAAAAATCAAATGGTCTATATACTCCATACATTGCTAACCAGAAAATTAAATGAGAAACTGAGTATAGCCCAAAATAGAGATACATTTTTTGCTTAAATCCTATAAAAAAAGCAAAATACAAAACTATGACAATAAACATAAAAGTAGTAAATGAAGCAAAAAACAATCCACTCTTATAGTTGAGTATATTTGATTCATCTATTGTCATGAGTTTAGTATCTATAATATAGGGTCCGTTTACTTTAAACTTTACATAATACTCTTTTTTCGTATTTGGCTCTAGGTTTAATTCAAAATAAAAATCATTTATACTCTTAATATTATCGATTTTTTTAATACCAGATGTACTTTTTTCAAATAAAAATATATTTTCATTTGTTATATTTTTGAACCATAATATTTTTGTTTGCTGTATCGAAGAATTATTAATAAGATTAAAATGTGCCCAGAGTGTTTTTACTTGAAAACCCATACCTAAATGTTGACACTCTCGTTTTAGTTTAAAAAATTTTCCCTGAGGTAGCTCTTGTAGGTTTCTTTCACCATATGTGCCATTAATGTCTTTAAAAAATTCTAAATAGGTATAAAAAGGGCGAGACGATTTCTCTTGTAGATTAATATTGAAAGTATCAGCATTTAACTGAAATGTAAAAAAAATAAAAATAATTAAGAATAACTTCATATTTTAATAATATCAGCTTTATGCTTAAAAAATAATCTGATTTAATAATAAATATAAGGAAGTAAAGAGTTAATATGAATAGACAATAATTTTAGAAAATGTTAATTAAGTATACCTACTTATAGGTACACTTATTCGGCGTCAATACTCGCTTTTACAAATGCCAATATAGAAGCATTTGGCGTTTGAAGACGAGATGTGAACTCTGGGTGAAACTGTACACCTAAGAACCAAGGATGACCCTCTATCTCAACTGTTTCAATGAGACCATTAGACTCACCAGTAACTATCATACCAGCTTTTTCTAGCTGTTCACGGTAAGCAGGATTTGCCTCATAACGGTGACGGTGACGCTCATAAATTGTTTTTTCACCATTATAAGCTTCACGGATTAAAGAGCCCTCTTTTGTATCACATGGGTACTCACCTAAACGGAGAGTCCCTCCCATTGGTGATTCGTGTGTACGAAGTTGTGCACCACCATTTTGGTCGAGGAAGTTATCTATAAGATAGATCATAGGGTGTGGAGTGTTTTCATCAAACTCTATAGAGTTTGCACCCTCTAAACCAAGAACATTCCTCGCATACTCTACAAGAGTAAGTTGCATTCCAAGACAGATACCAAGGTAAGGTACTCTGTTTACACGAGCATACTCAATAGCTTGAATTTTACCCTCAATACCACGAGAACCAAAACCACCTGCAACTAAAACACTATCACAGTCAGCAAGAAGTACATCAGCACCCTTCTCTTCTATCTCTTCACTATCTATCCACTCTATCTCTACACGAGTATCTAAGTGTGCTCCACAGTGAATAAGTGATTCAGTAAGGGACTTGTAAGCCTCTTTAAGTTCAAGATATTTACCAACAAATCCAACAACTGTTTTACCTTTTGGTTGTACTATCTTCTTAACAAGAGTATCCCATTTTTCCATGTCTGGATCAATCTCACCGAGTTCAAGCTCTTTAGCTATAGGCTTGAGAATGTTTTGACGTAAAAATGTAACAGGAATGTCATAAATAGTCTTAGCATCAAGAGCTTCTATAACACTATCAGGATGCACATCACAACTCATTGCAAGTTTTTTCTTAAATGTTTTAGGAAGACCATTCTCACTTCTAGCGATAATCATCTGAGGCGTGATACCTATGCGACGAAGCTCTTGAACTGAGTGTTGTGTTGGTTTAGACTTTAGCTCGCCCGCTGCTTTGATGTAAGGGATGAGAGTAACATGAATAAAAAATGTTCCCTCAACTTCATCATCATGTTTCATCTGACGGATAGCTTCCATAAAAGGGAGTCCTTCGATGTCTCCCACAGTTCCACCAAGTTCAACAACTAGAATATCATGACCTTCACCCGCAAGTTTGATGCGGTTTACAATCTCTCCAACGATATGAGGAATAACTTGAATAGTTTGACCAAGATACCCACCAGCACGCTCACGCTCAATAACTGAAGAGTAAACCTGACCAGTTGTAAAGTTAGCTGACTTTAAAAAAGAAGCATCTAAAAAACGCTCATAGTTTCCGATGTCAAGGTCTGTCTCTGCACCATCTTTAGTTACAAAAACTTCACCATGTTCTAATGGAGACATAGTCCCCGGGTCAACATTAATATATGGATCTATTTTTAACATTCCTATATTTAGACCAGAGTGTTTAAGTAGTGTACCAACACTAGCAGCTGTAATCCCTTTTCCAAGAGAAGATAAAACCCCACCGGTTACGAAAATGTATTTAGTCATAAAAAAGCTCCATACTTATGTTAATTATAAATGCGATTATATACTAAAGTAGTTTAATTTCTTATGACACAAGGAAAGTTTAGATATTATAGTAGTAAATATATTTTAATAAAAGAGAAGATATGAAAAAAATAATTTACACATCACTATTTATACTCTCTGCCATACTTTTTTCAGCTTGTCAGCAAAGTAGTATCTATGAAGGATTACCAGAAGAGACAAATGATGAGATTGTGGATGGAAATACAGATGAAGTTGTTGATCCTGTAGAGTTTACTACGAGTCAAAAAGAGGTACCTACCTTAGCAGTTATAATGAACTGGAATAACTATAGTGAAAACGATCCTTTGATTTGGTACAACAAACTTTTTAATAAGGATAAAAACTCTGTAAATAGATGGTACTACGATAGTACTGATGCAAATATTGAATTTGTTCCTATTTCTGAGAGTTCTGGAACAGCTAATGATGGCATTATTATGGTAGATATGGGGAAAAATCATCCTGGTGGTTCTAATGATACATCTTTTAGAAATACGGAGATACGAAATGCTATTACAAGTAGTGTTGTAGACTCTCATGTTGATTTCGCCTCTTATGATACGAATAAAGATGGAACTATCAGTCGTACAGAGTTACAGATAATCTTTATTGTAGCAGGAGGAGAGCAATCCTATGGAGATTCAGTTTCTAAGTCAATATGGGCACATGCTTGGGCATTTGATAGTAGTAATGCTCCAGAAGTTGATGGTGTGAGTCTCATGAAAGCTGCTGCAAATCCTTCTCTCTCTGGTTCTTATATGCGATTTGGTGCTACTCATGGGATTGATACTGCAGATGCACATAAGGCTGTTATCGGAATTATTTCTCATGAGTTGGGACATGCACTTTTAAAACTTGTAGATTTGTATGATAATGATGGAGGAGGTTCTGGTTTAGGCTATTACGATATTATGAGTAGTGGTTCATGGGCTAGAAAAACAACTGATACTTATGATGGTCAAACGCCAGTTCAGTTCTCTGCTTATAGTAAAATTCTTAGTCAAATAGACGTCAATACTACAGAAATCAATAGTACAATTGCAACAGCACAAACAGTTACCATTAAATGTAGCTCAAACAGTTTGATAAAACTCAATACAACTCAATCAAATGAGTACTTTTTATTAGAGTGTAGAGACACAGCTAAGAGTGACTCCGATAAATCATTTGAGCACCTAGATAGTGCTTTTACTGATAATAAGCTTGTATCTTTTATCTATCATGTAGATACAGACAAACCAACTGATTCAAGCAAACTTCCAAATAATGAATCAGGTACACAAAAAGCAAGTAATCACTATATGCTTAGTCTTATTGAAAGAGATACTACTAATGCTTTAACATCAACAGAAGATGTTAAGGCTTATCTTAGTGATGGCTATACAGATGGCTATACAATAGACTCTACTAAAACTAAAACATATGATGGAGCGAGTGGATACATTATAAAAGTAGAATCTTCCAACTACACAGATAGAACAATGACATTTAAAATTTCAAAATAGGAAAAAATATGCATATCTTTTTAAAATATTTATTTATTACTTTACTCTTAGTAAGTAGCTTAAATGCTGCTCAAGCTAGAGGTGGACTCTTAACATTTACACAGCCTGATGGAACTCAGTTTGAAGGTTACTTAAAAGGTGATAGTGCATTTCACTGGATAGAGAGTAACTCTCAGGTTGTTCTCTATAATGCAAAAGATAAGTTTTACTATAATGCCAAA
>Ga0256826_1001708_pt1 | contig 13608 bp, 9 predicted proteins | sample CV79metaG_FD_185975 | JGI IMG/M metagenome (GOLD analysis project Ga0256826, IMG submission 185975) | Hydrothermal vent microbial communities from East Pacific Rise, Pacific Ocean - CV79 | ecosystem: Environmental > Aquatic > Marine > Hydrothermal vents | place: Pacific Ocean: East Pacific Rise...
AACAGTTTTTGTGCCTTTTCACTTTAACGAACAGCTTGTAAACACACTAACAAGTGAGAGTTTCTGTCCTAAGTCTGGTGAGCCAAACTTTAAGCAGACGGCTATTCAGCTTCATTCACAAGAAGTTCCTGATGGGTTAACTTTAGAAGAGCAGGAGATAAGTGGAGCCATTGCACATCATAAAGTTGTTTATGAAGGTGTAGCATTTAAAGAAAAAGAAAAAGTAATAAATGTCCTTGAATAATTTCAAAAGTATCTTCTAAAAATGACGTTTTAAATCCCTCGAAATCCCCCCCCCCATAGGGATTTTAAGTATTTTTAAAAATTACACTAAAATATCAATAATTAAGAAAAATATTATGATTTAAAGAGTATTATGACCGTCATATTTAACTATATAGGGATAACAAAATGTCATTTTTAACAAACATAAGTATAAAATTAAAAATAGTAATTTTATTTTTAATACCTGCTCTAGCACTTATTTACCAAACAAGTGCTATCTCATTAGAATCATATAAAAACATTCAAGAAGATACTACCGTCGCCAAGTATGTTTTCATTGCAACAAAGATTTCTGCTTTAGTGCATGAGTCTCAAAAAGAGCGAGGTATGACGGCTGGTTTTTTAGCATCTAAGGGTAAAAAGTTTGCATCAAAATTGCCTCAACAGAGACTCAATACAGATCAAAAGTTTCTCGCTCTACAAAAGAGTGTTGAGGATTTAGAAGAGTCAGAAAAAATACCTAAGTTATTAAATGATTTACATATAGCAATGAATCAAGAGGCTAGATTAAACTCTATACGCTCTCGGGTGAGTTCTTTAAGTATAGAGAAAAAAGATGCTCTAGATTACTATACTACACTTAATGGAGATTTATTAGATACTATTGGTTCTGTTGTAAAAACTTCTTCGAATGCACAAGTGACAGAGTTAGCCTCTGCTTATTTGAGTTTTTTATATGCAAAAGAGAGAGTTGGGATACAAAGAGCCATAGGTGCTGGGGCGTTTACAGTTAGAAAGATTTCTTCAGAAGCGAAGATAAAATTTACAAAGTTAATAGCACAACAAAATGCTTATCTTAAAGTTTTTAAAACTTTAGCTTCTGAATCTACATTAGAGTTTTATAAAAGTGTTACTGCACAAGAGGTTAACCATACTGTAGATATTATGTCTCAAAAAGTACTTTATGCAAAGAGTGCGGAAGATTTGGATGTAGATGCAGATGTATGGTTTACAACTGTAACAAAGAAGATAGAGTTGTTAAAATCAGTAGAAGATAAGTTGACGCAAGAACTTATTGCAAAAATTGTCAACACAAAAGAAAAATCATCAGATGCATTAACTCTTAGTTTAAGTGTTAACATTACTATATTACTCATTGTTTTAGGACTTAGTATCATTATTTCAAAAAATATTACAAATTCTATTAAGTATTTAGAAGAGCATATGTTAGCACTTATTAGTACTAATGATTTAAGAAAAAGATGTACCCTCACTTCAAAAGATGAAATAGGACAAATCGCACTACAACTCAATGCCTTTATAGAATCATTTAGTGGTCTTGTTTCAGAAGCGAAAAATGGTTCATCTGAAAATGCTTCCGTAGCACATGAACTCTCAACAACGGCTACACAAGTTGGTAGTAATGTTCAAAGTTCTATAGAGTTAGTAGAAAATGCTACAGAAAAATCAGGAAATATTAAAGAAAAAATCTCTGATGCAATTCATGAGGCACAGAACTCTCAAGATGATATAAGTAGTGCAAGTAAAACCTTGGAAGCTGCTAAAAATGATATCATTACACTTACTTCTAGTGTACAAAGTAGTGCAGAACTAGAGATTGAACTTGCACAAAAAATGGATAGTCTCTCTTATGATGCTACACAGGTTAAAGATATTTTAGATGTTATTTCAGATATTGCTGATCAGACAAATTTACTTGCTCTAAATGCTGCTATTGAAGCGGCTCGTGCTGGTGAACATGGTCGTGGATTTGCTGTTGTTGCGGATGAGGTTCGTAAATTAGCCGAGAGAACTCAAAAATCACTTAGTGAAATTAATGCGACAATTAGTGTAATTGTTCAAGCCATTACAGATGCTTCCCAAGAGATGGGTAAAAACTCTCAAGAGATACAAGGTTTAGCTACATTAGCAGAAGATGTTGAGGTGAAGATAAACGAATCAGTTGAGATTGTAAACTTAGCGGTAAGTGCTAGTGAAAAAACTGTAGAAGATTTTGAGCACACAGGAGAGGATGTAGAGACGATAGTAAGTTATATGAATGAGATAAATAGTGCCTCATTTGAAAATGCAAGAAGTGTTGAAGAGATAGTTGCAGCTTCTGAACATCTCAATGGTATGACTGAAAATCTACACGTTAAGTTGGAAACTTTTCAAACTTAACACTTTTTATCTCTTAAGTGCATAAATTATAATCAGAATTAGAGTAAAAATTGATTAAAAAAAGATAGAATACAAAAATAAAACTCTCTAATGGATATATTTGATGAAAGCACTTGAAGAAGCATTTGTAGCAAGAAGTAAAAAAGTAAATAAAATTGAGAAAGTCAAAGATCTAAAAACACCTCACGAAGCCTATGATAGACTTCGAGAGTATGCAAAAACTGGATTTGATTCTATTCCTGAAGAGGATAAAACATACTTTTTAAAGTGTTTTGGTATCTACTATAGACCAGCTACACCAGAGAGATTTATGTTGAAACTTCGTATTCCGGGTGGTTTTATGAAAGCCAATCAGGCTAAGGTTATAGGAGCTTGTGCAGAGGAGTTTGGTGAGAACTACATAGATCTTACAACTCGTCAACAGTGTGAGCTCCGTTATCTTCGTATTGAAGATTTACCGACTATCATTGAGCGTTTAGATGCTGTTGGAATAAATGCTTATCAGACAGGTGTTGATAATATCCGAGGTATTGTGGCAGATCCTTTTGATAATCTAGCATTTGACAATGTCATCCCCTCTCACGAGACACTTTTAAAAATTCAAGATACTTTTCTTAAAAACCCAAAATGGATTTCAACACTCCCTCGAAAATTTAACACATCTATTACAGGGAATCTCTCAAATCGTTGTAATGTATATGGAAATGATGCCTGTTTTGTTCTCGCTCAAAAAGATGGGATGTTTGGATACAACCTCTACCTTGGTGGTCGTGTTGGGATTATTGCTAAAAAAGCAGATATATTTTTAAAAGATGAGAGTGAAGTTATAGCTGCATTTAGCTCTATAACAGAGCTATTTAAACGCTACGGATTTAGAGATAATCGTAATAAGAATAGACTCCACTTTCTGATAGAAGCAGTTGGAATGAGTGAAATGGAGAGTGCTATTCGTGAGCATGCCGGCATAGACTTTGCAACTGCTGGTGAGACAATGACTACAATGGACTATGTTGAACCAGATCATGGAAAAATACAGCTTCGTGATGGCACACTAGGTGTTCATGTCGTTGTACCCTCTGGTGTCTTTAATGGTACAGCAATGGCAAGAGCAGGTGAGTTAGCAGAACTCTATGGAAATAGTGAACTCCGTTTTGATATGGAACAGAGTTTTTATATCATGGGTGTTAAAGATTTAGACCCTCTTTTAAAAGAGGAGTTTTTCCAAGAGTTTAAAAATATAAATACCCCTTACTTTAATCATCTTATAGCTTGTGCGGGAACAGACCACTGTCCTTTTGGGGTGATTGAAAATAAACATGATGCTATTGCTATGGCTCAGTATCTCAGTGACCATGTAGCCTTAGATAGCGCTCGTGTACGAATGTACTGGTCAGCCTGTGTAAAAGGGTGTGGTATCCATGGCTTAGGCGACATAGGTTTTGAAGGGTGTAAGGCAAAGATAGATGGAGTAAATGGCTCTGGTGTACACATCCTACTTGGTGGAAAACTGATGGGTGAATCACAAGAGGGGCATACTGTTATCAAGTCTGCTCCTTTAGAGTATGCAAAGTACTATGTCGAGTCAATAATGCTTGAGTACAGAAAATTGAGAAATAAAGGTGAGCAGTTTGAAGGTTTTTATGACCGTGTGTTAAAAAATTACACTACATCACATATTGGTTTTATGATGATGTTACAGGCATATTTAAGAGCGAGATGCAGTGGTGTAGTGATTGGTTTTGAGACAAAGGTTTTGAGTGGTAAAAATGAGGAGTTTGAGGTTTTTGAACTTGGACGTAAACTCTACTACCATTTGACTAAGAGAGAGGCATACTCATCGTATGAACGTTTTACAAATGTGATTAAAAGTGAAAAATTAGAAAACCCAAGAAAACTAGTTCCAAATATAGATGAAAATATTGCTCAGATGTTGGAGCTTATTTTGCACTCAGATGAGAAGCGTAGAGCTGTGGTGTTTTCTGAAATTATACCTTTTATAATGCTATACAATAAATAAAGAGACATTTAAGTAACAATTATGTTTTTTTATGAAATAATTAATTAAATCAAGTAAGGAAAATTCAATGACAATTAAAACTAAAGTAATCGCTTCTGTTGTGGCTCTATTGTTATTGCTCGCAACAGTAGTCGCAGTAATAGCAGTTCTAGAATCATCAGATGCATTAATAGAAGCAGATATGGAGAAGATGGAGTCTGTAAAAGTATCAAAACATGGAGAGATAGAATCTTATTTCGGTTACATTGGAGGGTTGCTTACATCTCTCGCTGCTCAAGAGGGGACCAAAGATGGATTTACAGCACTTGAAAAAGGTTTTTATTCTCTAAAAAGTGAATTAAAGCTGGATCAAAGTATGGTTAAAAATACATTGAAATCAAACTTTAGAGATGAGTACTTAAGTGCTGTTAACTATGAAGTACCTTTATCTTCACAGCGAAGAGATATAGATGCATATATTCCAAAAAATGAAAATGCACAGATTGCTCAGTATATTTTTATAACAGAAAATAGTGCAAAACTTGGTGAGAAGAATGCTATGACATATAATGCTAAATATGATAGTACTTATATGCAGGCACATAAACGTTATCACGGTGCTTTTGATAAGTTCTTAAATGCTTATAGTCTTTATGACATCTTTATGGTGGATTTAAAAGGTAACCTTATCTATACTGATTTTAAAGAGAAAGATTATGCAACAAACCTTAAAAATGGAGCTTACTCTGATACTGGAATTGCAAAAGCATACACTAAGGCACTAACAATAGCAGAAGGTCAGATTGCTTATGATGATTTTAAACCTTATGAACCTAGTTATAATGCAGCAGCAGCATTTATCGCTACTCCTATCTTTATTAATGGAAAAAGAGAGGGTGTTTTAATCTTTCAAATGCCAGTAGATATCATTAATAATATTATGCGTTTTAATGATAACTTTAAAGAAGCGGGTCTTGGTGATAGTGGAGAGTGTTACTTAGTTGGTAAAGATTACCTTATGAGAAGTAACTCAAGGTTTCAAAAAGATATTGATAACAAGGTTGTTCGAGACCTTGGAACAACTATTGGTGTTTGGAAAGTACAAACAAAAAGTACTGAGGCTGTTTTTAATGGACAGAAAAAAGGAAGAGGAATTATCAAAGATTATCGTGGTGTAAGTGTTTTAAGTGTGTATGATACTGTAAATGTTTTTAACACTACAACATGGGCAATTGTTGCCGAGATTGATGAGGATGAAGTTATGTTACCAGCATCTTCTCTTCGTAATAGTATTCTTATCGCTTCAAGTGTTATTTTGGTAGTTGCAATACTCCTCTCTTTACTTCTTATTACTACTGTGATGGTTAAACCTCTTAAGGAGTTAGAACAAAGAGCAAAAGATTTAGCACATGGAGAGGGTGATTTAACTCAGCGTTTAGCTATAGTAGGAAACAATGAGATATCAAGTGTAAGTATTTATATCAATGATTTTATTGCAAAAGTACAAGATACGATTATTCAAGCAAAAGAGACAAGTACTGAGAACTCTTCTGTAAGTGAAGAGTTAGCAAGAACATCTCTTCAAATCGGTAAAAAAGCTGAAGAAGAGTCTTTGATTGTTGGAGAGGTAAGTATCTGTGGTCAAGATTTACAAGGTGTACTTACTGATGCAATCGCAGCAGCTAAGGTGACTGAGTCAGACTTGAATGGTGCAGAGACTAGCTTAAGTAGTGCAAATAATTTAGTGATTACACTTGCTGATGATATTAACACTCGTTCAGTTGCTGAGCGTGAACTTGCTGAGAGATTATCCTCTTTAAGTTCAGATGCGCAGCAAGTTAAGGGTGTTTTAGAAGTGATTGGTGATATTGCAGATCAGACAAACTTACTTGCTCTTAATGCTGCTATTGAAGCAGCTCGTGCTGGTGAACATGGTCGTGGTTTCGCAGTTGTAGCAGATGAGGTACGTAAACTCGCAGAGAGAACACAAAAATCACTCTCAGAGATAAATGCAACAATCAGTGTAATTGTTCAGTCAATTACAGATGCAAGTGATGCAATATCTCTTAATGCAGTCGCTATAGAAAAGCTTTCAGACAATGCAAATGATGCACAAGAGGAGATTTCTAGTAGTGTAACTGTTATGGAAACAGCAGTGAAAAAAGTTGATGATATGGTACAGGGTTATTCCCAAAATGGTAAAGCTATTCAAGAAATGGTAGATAAGGTTGAAACAGTAAAAGAACTCTCTATCTCAAACGCTAGAAGTGTTGAAGAGATTGCTTCTGCTTCTGACCATCTATCCTCTATGACGGCTAAACTTAATGATCTTTTAGCTTCATATAAAAGTTAGCACTTTGTGAAGCAAAAAGTTGTACTTTTAGGGGCCTCAACAGGAGGCCCATCTCAAATTAAAGAGATACTCAAAGAGATTGAAAATCTCTCCTCTATTATTATTGTTGTGCAACATATGAAAGAAGAAGTTCTTCCATTTTTCATAAAAGACATCAATAATAATTGTAGCTTCAATGTACAAAGAACACCTCTTATATTTCCCATAAATAAGCCATCTATAATTATATGTACACATAGTTCTATTATAGAAAAAAAGGAAAATTTTTTTACAATAAAGACTGATATTGCAAATCAACACTATACTCCGGATATAAATCAACTTTTTCATTCATTCGCGCAATATGCTGAGCAATTTGATACAGATGTAATAATAATGACAGGGATAGGAAGTGATGGTGTGGATGGTGCTTCTGCTCTTAAAAAATCTGGTGCAAAAGTATATGCTCAAGATGAAGAGAGTTCCCCTGTTTATGGGATGCCTAAGGCAGCATATGAGAGAGGTATTGTGAATGAAGTAAAAAGTCTCTCAGAAATCAAAGCTTATTTCAGGAGTCTATAATGGGTCTTTTTGATTGGTTATTACCTAGTAAAGAACTAGAGATACATGAAGAGAATAGTAAAATTGTAAGTGATTTCTCTAATTTCAAAAAGATTACACAATATATTTATCAAAAAAGTGGTATTACCGATTTAGATAAGAGGGCACTTACCGCTTCAAGACTTCAAAATCATGCAATTGAACAGAAAATTTATACTACGTCTGGTTTTTTAGAAATGATGGAGGATGATGAACTTTTTTATCAAGAAGTAATGAATATTGCAACTATCAATGAGAGTTTCTTTTTCAGAGAAAAGAGAGAACTTGATTGGTTAATCAGATATATAAAAGATAGTTCCAAAAAACTTGATATTTTAGTTTTACCTTGCTCTACGGGAGAGGAAGTTTACTCTATCTTTCTTTTACTCTTAGAAGAAAACATCTCTTTTGATAAAATAAATATTTATGGTTGTGATTTAAATTCTCAAGCTGTTAAAAATGCGATACGAGCAGAGTATGATGAACACTCATTGCATAATCTTAATGAAGATATGATTCAAAAATATTTTCATAAAAATGAGCATAATCTTTATGAGTTAAATAGCAATATTACTTCAAAAGCAAATTTTTTTCAGCAAAATATTTTTGAAATTGATACAACTCAAAAAGAGTACGATATAGTACTTTCAAGAAATATGTTTATTTATTTTGATGATGAGAATAGACAAAAAGCATTAGAAATTATAGTTGCACTTTTAAAACCAAATGGTATATATATTAAAGGACATGCTGACCATATTCAAAAACATCCATCCTTAAAAAATCTAGCATATGGTATCTACTCAAAGCAGATTTAAAGAGACTTTTTAGTATAATTCAAGGATTTTTACAAAAAAGGTGTACTCATGGCAAACAAACGTGTTTTAGTAAAGTTTTCAGGTGAAGCCCTCGCAGGTGAGGCAGGTCATGGAATTGATACACAGATTTTAAAATATATTGCTCAAGAGATTAAGTCTCTAGTAAATGCTGGTATTGAAGTTGGTATCGTTATTGGTGGTGGTAATATTATTCGTGGTGTAACTGCAGCAGAAGATGGGATTATTCGTCGTACTTCTGGTGACTATATGGGAATGTTAGCTACTGTAATCAATGGTGTGGCTATGCAAGAAGCTTGTGAACATACTGGACTTGAAGTTCGTATGCAGACTGCTATTAAAATGGAACAAATTGCTGAACCTTACATCAATCGTAAAGCTGTTCGTCACTTAGAAAAAGGTCGTGTTGTGATTTTTGCAGCAGGAACAGGAAACCCTTTCTTTACAACTGATACAGCAGCTACACTACGTGCAGTAGAAATCGGTGCAGAAGTAATCATAAAAGCAACAAAAGTTGATGGTGTTTACGATAAAGACCCTGCTAAATATAGTGATGCAGTAAAACTAGATAAGCTTACTTATGATCAAGCACTGCAAGATCATATAAAGGTAATGGATGATACTTCAATAGCACTAGCTAAAGATAATAAGCTTCCAATTATTGTTTGTGATATGTCAGTTCAAGGTAATTTACTAGATATCCTAAATGGCAATATGAACAACTGTTCAATAGTTAAATAATTTAATAAAAAAGGAATTTCAATATGAAAACAGAAGAATTAACAGCAAAAATATTAATAGACAATCCAAATATGGATCGTTATCAGCTAGCACTTGCAATTGCTGCTAGATGCGATGAGTTAGAAAATGGTGCACAGAGTAAACTCAGTGTAACTTCTCATAATGTTAAATCAGCAGATTTAGCACTTATGGAGATTGCAGAAGGCCTTGTTGTAGTTAAAGGCTTTGTTGATTTAGAAAAGTAAAACCTTTTGGGACTAAGTCAAGTTGAAATAGAAAAAGTTAAACATCTTCACGATGTAGACTCTTCCATCGCTTATCTTTATTCCCATATGAAAAAGAGTGAAAAACTCGAAAAAGCCCTCCTATTCTCCATTGAAGCTCATAAATTGCAGTTTCGTAAAAGTGGAGAACCTTACATAATTCATCCCATACTTGTTGCTTCTATTGTTTCATCTATCACATCTGACGAGTCTATGGCCATTGCTGCTTTATTACATGATGTTGTTGAAGATACAGAGACAACTATTGTTGAAATTGAAGATCTTTTTGGAGTAGATGTAGCACATCTTGTTGGCGGACTTACAAAAATAGATGTTATTCGAGATAAGGAGTTGATTTCTTCTGTTTCTAATGAAAGAATCGTAGCCTCTGCTTTAACATTTAGAAAAATGCTTTTAGCAAGTATTGAAGATGTTCGAGTTTTAGTTGTAAAGCTCTGTGATAGACTTCATAATATGCTTACTCTTGATGCCTTAGCTGAACATAAACAGCAAAGAATAGCAGAAGAGACACTTGTTGTGTATGCACCTATTGCACATAGATTGGGAATTAGTTTTTTAAAAAACATATTAGAAGATCTGAGCTTTTCTTATCTTTTTAAAGAAGAAAAACATCATATTGACAACTATCTTGACACAAACTATCATGCTATTGAGTTGAAACTTAATGAGTTTAAAGATTCAATAGCAACACTTTTAGTAAAAAATGGTTTTTGTGAGGATGAGATTGAAATTTTATCTCGTGTAAAACATCGCTACTCTATCTATTTGAAAATGCAGAGAAAAGGTGTAAGTATAGATGAAGTTCTTGATCTTTTAGCTGTTCGTATTTTGACAAAAGATCCTGTAAAGTGTTACAATATTTTAGGTCTTATTCATCTACACTTTCGCCCTTTAGCATCTCGTTTTAAAGATTATATCGCTGTTACAAAAGATAATGGTTATCAGACTATACATACAAGTGTATTTTACAAAACTGCAATTTTTGAAGTACAAATTAGAACTTATGATATGCATAAAACTGCTGAGTTAGGTGTAGCTGCACATTGGAAATATAAAAGTGGTGCAAGTAATATTAAACTTGATTGGTTAGATAACTTACAGTATCAAGAGGAGAATGTAGAAGATTTTTATGAGTTGATTAAAAATGATCTCTACTCTGAAGATATAAGTGTCTTTTCACCTACTGGGGATGCTTTTACTCTTCCTCGTGGTGCAGTAGTTTTAGACTTTGCATATAGTGTTCATAGTGAGGTCGGAAATAAGGCTATCTCTGCACTTGTGAATAAAACTAAAAGCTCTCTTTTGGGAGAGTTAAATAATGGTGATATAGTAAAAATCATTACCAGTGATACACTGATTACACGATGCTCTTGGATTGATGCTGTTAAAACAAGTCGAGCTCAAACAAATATGAAGTTAAACTGTAATGCTAGAGTACGAGATATTGATACAAAAGTTGCAGTAAGTATTTTAGCTACGGCTATGAATCTTAATAACAATAGAATTAAAGAGTGGTTTATTGAGAATCATTGTGAAAATAGTGTCAATATTGCTACTGATATTGAACATTTTAAACATGTATTGCACCGCTACTTTTCAGAGATAAATAAGAACAATCGTTTTAAGCGTTTTATCTCAAAACATATGTTTAAGTTAAAACAGACTCAGGTTGCAGGTTTAGATATATACTCTACTTCTAGTATTAATGATGTAGTTTTTGATTACTGTTGTCATCCAAAAACTGGAGATCAAGTTATAGGTTTTTTAGATAAAAATAAGGTAAATGTGCATCATAAGATGTGCTCAAATGCAGCAAAAAAACTTGATAATTCTGAAAAAATGGTTTTTGTAAAATGGGCACACGAAAAAATATTTTCTTATAACCTCATAGCATCTTTACATAATGAGAAGGGTGCTTTAGCAGAATTTTTGACATTTTTAGTAAGGTTAAATATTGATATTAGTTCTATTGAGCTTGGAAAAGAGAGTGCAGAGTATACAAAATTTTGTGAATTAGATTTTGAAGCAAAAGAGTCGGATATTAATGCATTACGTGTTAAAATAGAGAATAAAATAAAAGTAATCCATCTTACAAGAAAAGATGATGCTTATAAAAATTAGAGATTGGAGATAGTGATAGATGATTGAAGAAGCTTTACGAGAGATAAATAGAGGAACTGCAGAGATAATAGACAATGAAAGAATTGAAAAACTTTTAAGAGCTTACTTTGAAGAGGGCAAAACATATACAGTAAAAGCTGGTTTTGACCCTACTGCACCAGATCTACATTTAGGGCATACTGTGCTTCTTCAAAAACTAGCAATTTTTCAAAAGTATGGTGCTCGTGTTCAGTTCCTAATAGGTAGTTTTACTGCCATGATAGGTGACCCTACAGGGAAAAGTGCTACACGTAAGGTACTTACTAAAGAGGATATTGTAAGAAATATAGAGTCTTATACAACACAGGCATTTAAAATTCTAGATAAGGAAAAAACAGATATTGTTTACAATAATGAGTGGTTAGATGATTTAGGTGCAGCAGGAATGCTACAACTCGCTTCAAATCTAACAGTAGCACGTATGTTAGAGCGTGATGACTTCTCTAAACGCTATGCTTCTCAAACACCAATTGCTGTAAGCGAATTTATGTATCCACTACTTCAAGGCTATGATAGTGTTTATCTAAAGTCAGATATTGAGATTGGTGGAACAGATCAGAAGTTCAATCTCTTAATGGGTCGTCAACTTCAAAAATCTTATGATATTAAAAAGCAACAAGCTGTTTTAATGATGCCTATTTTAGAGGGTCTTGATGGTGTACAGAAGATGTCAAAATCTTTAGGAAACTATATCGGTGTAACTGATGCTGCTAATGATATGTTTGGAAAAGTTTTAAGTATCTCTGATGATTTAATGTGGCGTTTTTATGAGCTACTAAGTACAAAAACTTTAGATGAGATAGCAGAACTTAAAAAAGGTGTAGAAGATGGCTCATTACACCCTAAAAAAGTAAAAGAGGAACTAGCATTAGAGATAACTACACGATTTCACTCAGAAGAAGAGGCGAATATCGCTAAGGTAGAATTTGATAAAGTGCATTCAAAAAGTCAGATTCCAACGGATATTCCCAACTTCAGTTGTGAAGGTGATATTTGGATTGCTAAAGCATTGCTAGATTGTAACATTGAACCCTCAACTTCTCAAGCTAGAAGAGATATTAAGCAAGGTGGTGTTAAAATAGACCAAGAAAAAGTGACTGATGATAAGTTACAACTCTCAACTGGTGAGTATCTACTCCAAGTTGGAAAAAGAAAATTTGCAAAACTAAAGGTAAATTAATGAGCTTTAACTCTTTAAAGATTGGAAAGTACACTATAGAAAAGCCTATTGTTCAAGGTGGAATGGGTGTTGGAATCAGTTGGGATCAACTCGCTGGAAATGTATCCAAAGAGGGTGGTTTAGGTGTTATCTCTGCTGTTGGTACAGGATACTATCTTGATAAAAAATTTGCAGGAAAATTAGTTGCAGATAGACCATTAAGTGAAGATAATTTTTACTCACGTGATGGTTTTGAAGCAATCATTAAAAACAGTCGTAAAATTTGTGGAGATAAACCAATAGCAGCAAATATTTTGTATGCTATTAATGGTTATGGAGATGTAGTTCGTAATGCTTGTGAGTTTGGTGTAGATATCATCATTACAGGTGCTGGACTTCCTACGAATATGCCTGAGTTTACAGAGGGTTACCCGGATGTAGCGCTTGTTCCTATTGTATCCTCTCCAAAAGCACTAAAGATTATCTGTAAACGTTGGCAAAAACGTTACAACCGTCTTCCTGATGCGGTAATAGTTGAGGGACCAAAATCTGGTGGACATCAAGGTTTTACTTACGAGCAGTGTAAGATGGAAGAGAATCAACTAGAAAATATTGTGGCTCCAGTAGTTGAAGAGGCTGTAAAATGGGGTGATATTCCAGTTATTGCTGCTGGTGGTGTTTGGGATAAAACTGACATAGAAGAGATGATGGCTCTTGGTGCTAGCGGTGTTCAGATGGGTACTCGTTTTATCGGTACACATGAGTGTGATGCACATGATAATCTTAAACAAGTTCTTATAGATGCAAAAGAGGAAGATATCCAATTGATGGCTTCACCTGTTGGGTATCCAGCACAAGGAGTTGTTACAAATCTTACTCGTATGGTTGAAAAAAGAGAGGGTCCTGCTATTAAATGTATCTCTAACTGTGTAGCCCCTTGTAATCGTGGTGAGGAGGCTAAGGCAGTTGGCTTTTGTATTGCAGATAGACTCAGTGATGCTTATGAAGGAAATCTAGAAACAGGACTCTTTTTCTCTGGAACAAATGGATATAGACTCAAGGGTCTTATCTCTGTTAAAGAGTTAATGACTAAA
>Ga0256826_1001710_pt1 | contig 13606 bp, 11 predicted proteins | sample CV79metaG_FD_185975 | JGI IMG/M metagenome (GOLD analysis project Ga0256826, IMG submission 185975) | Hydrothermal vent microbial communities from East Pacific Rise, Pacific Ocean - CV79 | ecosystem: Environmental > Aquatic > Marine > Hydrothermal vents | place: Pacific Ocean: East Pacific Rise...
ATGAAAAGCTTGTAAAGATTTTGAGAAGTATAAAAAACTTTTTGAGAATGTCCATAAAGAGTTACGAGAAAAAAAGAGAGTTTTAGAAGATTTTAGAGGGGAAAGATTTATAAAAAAGGGACTCTTTTTTGTCTTAAAAGGGGTTGTGGGGTATGTTGCTTCTGTTGGTAAGATAAAAAGAGAAAATAAAAAAAGTAATGCTAGACTTCACTGTATCTTTGAAAATGCTACTGAGTCCGATATGTTACTACGTTCACTTTCAGCAGAACTTTATAAGGATGGAAAAATCATAAGTCAACTCAATCATGAAATAGAGAATGATTTTAAGCAGATAAGTGAGAATGATGAGCTTAGTGGTTACATCTATATACTTAAATCAAAAAGTGATGATGAGCTTATAAGAAATATAGAAAATCTTTACAAGATAGGTTATGCGAGCAGATCAGTCAAAGAGAGAATAAAAAATGCCAAAAATGAAGTGACCTATCTTATGGCAGATGTTGAGTATATTACATCTTATAAAGTCTATAATATGGATGCGAAAAAGTTAGAAAAACTGCTCCATCAATTTTTTGGAAATAGCTGTTTAAACATTAAAATTATGGGAGAAGATGGGGAGTATCATAACCCTAGGGAGTGGTTTATAGCACCTCTTTATGTAATAAAACAGGCTATAGTGATGATAGAAAACGGGGAGATAATACATCATCGCTATGATGAATCTAAACAATCTATAGTATAATAAAAATATATTTTAATTAGGTAGAATGATTTGGATAGAATTACAGCAACAAAAACAGCACGTTTAGCACAAGAGTGTAGTAAACTTTTCCCTTTATCTCCTGAGATAGAAGAGGCGATAGCTAAAACTGATAGAGAAGCCTTTGTACCAAAAGGTTTTACTCATAGTGCTTATAAACTAGATGCACTTCCTATTGGAGCGGCACAATACATAAGTTCTCCTCTAACAGTTGCAAAAATGACAGAGTATCTTTTTCCTAGAGGTGCAGATAGAGTTTTAGAGATAGGGTGTGGTAGTGGTTACCAAGCAGCAGTTCTTTCTAAACTTTTTCGTGGAGTTTTTACTATAGAGAGAATAGAGCCTTTAATGCTAGAGGCTAAAAAGCGTTTTCGTGACTTAGGTATTAATAATATTCATACAAGAACTGACGATGGTCAGAATGGGTGGATCACTTATGCTCCTTATGATCGTATACTATTTTCTGCAACTGCAAAAGAGATACCGAAAAAACTCTTTGAACAGTTAGCTGATGGTGGTATACTTGTAGCACCAGTTGAAAAAGATGGTAAACAAGTTATAACCCGTTTTATAAAAAATGGAAAAAACATAGATGAAGAAGAGCTTGAAGATTGCGACTTTGTTCCTGTTTTAGATGGTATTCAAAGGTAATAATTTATGAAAAAGTATCTTTTATTAGCACTTATTTTAGTCTCGACTCTTTTATCAGATACGACATATGATGACGCTTTTGTTCTTTATAAGCAGGGTGATTATAATAGCTCATTAGAGATGTTTACAGAGTTAGCAAAGAGTGAACATGATGATGATGCAGCATATATTTTGGGCTATATGTATGAGCATGGTGAGGGGTGTAAGGTAGATTTACCTAAATCTCAAACTTATTATAAAATAGCTGCAAAGGGTTATTATCGTGATCATAAAGAGAACCCTTTACATGACTCAAAAAAAGTTCAACGAAGATTATATGAGAGATTGGATAAGTCAGATAATGATATAACACAAGATACTATTAAACAGTATACACAATCTCTTTATAATATCAAGGCTTATAAGGCTAACTATTTTTTACCAGCAAGTTATCGTTATGGAAGTGAATATCTGGTAGATCCAGATAGTACACATACCTCAAATCAATTAGAGACAGAGTTTCAAGTAAGTTTAAAATATGACTTTGCATCAGATATCCTTGGTCTTGATGAGATATATAGTATCTCTTATACTCAGGTCTCTTTTTGGCAACTCTATGTTGAATCTGCTTATTTTAGAGAGAGTAACTACAATCCAGAATTTTTCGTTCTTGTTCCTATCTTAAATATACCTTACTTAAAAGGTGTTCGTATTGATCTTGCACATCAATCAAATGGACGAGGTGGAGATAATGAGCGTTCATGGAACTATGTGAGTGGTGAGTTCTATTTTCAAACAGGATTCTTCTTTACAAAGTTAAAGATTTGGAAGAATGTTTTTTCTCTTGAATATAATCCTGATTTAATAGATTATATAGGACATGGAGAGGTGAAGTTTGTTTTACCATACAGAAAACATCTTCTTACTGTAACAGAACGAAATCCTTTTAGTGAGTATAGAGCAACTACTGTAGATTATACTTATCCATTTTGGGGTTCAAATGATCTATTTATCTATTTTAAGGCCTTTACTGGATATGGAGAGACCCTGATAGATTATAATAACAAAGTAAATAAAATAGCTATAGGATTTAGTATATCAAGATAGCTTAAATAAGAAGGTTTTTTATGTATAAGATAGTAATTCTCTGCAGCTGCTTACTCTTTGTTGGCTGTAATAGTGAAGTTTCAAAGAAACCTATAAGTAAGAAAAAAGAGCTACACACTCCTACTTTAAATCAATACAATGCTATCTGGAGAGAGATCACATCAGATCCTCTTCAAAAATTACCTCAAGAGAGAGTTTCCTATTCAAAGCTTTTTGATGGAGATAGGGATGTTATCTCTGAAGATGCAAAACGAACTTTAGAAAATAGATCAAATATCTTAGCACCTTTTGATAAGCTTGCACACCCTAATGGTGTATGTTTAAGTGGCGTTTGGAAGATAGATGAGGAGAATCCCTTTAGTGGAGAGTTTCAAAAAGGGAGAGAATCTCTAGTTATAGCGAGAGCCTCTTCAGCTATGAATAATACTAAGAGTGGAGAGAATCGTGCTTTTGGAATGGCTATCAAACTCTTTGGAACAAAAAACAGACAAGAGATACTAACATACCCAACAGCTAACTTTTTTGTTATAGATGATTTAGGCGGAACAGATGCTCCTTACTACACAGATGTAGCTATGAGCAATGAACCAGATGTTAGTTTTAGTGCTACCGTTTTAGGCTCTTTAGCTTATGCTATTAAGGTAGCTTCGGCGTTTAGTGATGCAGATAGTCACTCAGGCATAAGACAACTTTATGAAGTTTCAAATCTTGGGACAAAAAAGAGTAAAGTAATCACTCCAAAATGGATAAAAATTCAAGCACAAAAAGGGCAAACAGCTCTTGGTGTTAATGATTTTCGTGATGAGTTTAGGGATGTAGCAAAAAAGAGCCTAGTGTTTAACATCTCTGTAGCAAGTAGAGAGATAGGTGATACAAAAGAGTGGAAAAAGATAGGTACAATCACTTTTAATAAATCAGTAGTCTCTACAAGTTGCGACCATAGGCTTCACTTTCACCATCCAGTATGGAGAGATGATTTAGTCTATGAGTAATTTAGTCACTCTTATTATGCTATAATTTACAGAGATAAAATTCTAAAAGGTAGTGCATAAGATGGAAGAGATTTATGGTATAAAATATACTAAACCTGAGGTCGTTTTACTTCAAGATACAGGGATTGGAGTAGCTGAAAGTGCTGCTCGAACTTGTTATGACTCTTTTACAAATAGTGAAAATGATGTTATTAAGAATATAGAACACTCTCTGCCAAACGCCAGTATGTGTGATGAGATAAACGCCATAGAGGATTCGGCTCTTTTAGATGATCTAGCTTGGACATATTTTCATCACTCTATTTTAGAACATGCAAATCTCTCTTTTCTTATTCGTGGGACTTCTCGTGGTGTACTTCAAGAGCATGCAAGACACCGTATTCAAGCTATAAGTGTACGTTCTACTCGTTATACTATGAGTGGGATTATCAATGCTTTTGTAGCTTCTTTGCAGACGAAAGATAAAAACTTTTTTATAGATAAAGTTTTAGAGTTTGATATGTTTGTTACTGCTGATAAAGAGTACAACAAGTTAGAGATTGGTGCTATGTATGATAAACTTGAGTATCAGTCTAAGATAGTTGAAGATTTTTACTCTATCGCTGTTGCAAAAAGTTCTCTACCTTTCATAGAGGAGTTTGAGGGAGACCCTCAAGCTCTCTATGAGGCACTTCAAGCTGGTAAGAAAAAACGGAATGTTGGGGATGCTTTTAAGCATATTATCTCTGATAATGTAAAAGTAGATATGGTAGTCACTTTTAATCTTAGAAGTCTAAAAAACTACTTTACGCTTCGTGATAGTGGTGCCGCATTTTTTCAAATACGCTGGTTGGCACAAGCGATGATGAGTGTAACACCTCAAAAATATTTAGATTTAATTATAAAAAAGAAGTAGGAAACCCTTATGTATAAAGCAACAATAATTCTGGCGTTTATGATGAGTGGATGTTCTTACTTCACTTTTAATGCGACTATGTGCGATCAGATAGCAAGTGACCCGAATGCAGTAGTACCACAAGAGTGTAAGGTATATGATGAGAAAAAAGCAGATAAAGCCTTTAACAAAGTAGTAGATGAGAAAAAAATCTCAGATAAAGATATAGAGTTTCACAAAGAAGAAGAGTAGGGCTTATAGACTCTCTACTCTATTTCGTCCACTCTCTTTAGCTCGGTAGAGTGCATCATCACAACGTTTAAAGATGGAGTTGATTCCATCACCCTCTCTAAATTCAGATACTCCAAAACTTGCACTTACTGATCCTGCGATTGGATGGACTATCTCTTCTATCTTTTTTCGGATCTTTTCAGCGATAAAAAGAGCCTCTTTATGGCTAGTATCTACTAAGAGGATGCTAAACTCTTCTCCTCCCCATCTTGCAAATTTATCTGTTGTTCTAAGTAGTTTTTGAACTGTTTGTGCAAGAGTTATAAGAACTTCATCTCCAATGAGATGTCCAAAAGTATCATTAAAATTTTTGAAGTGGTCTATATCTAGTAAAATACAGGAGAAAGGGTGTGCCGTTCTTTTGACTCTCTCAAGCTCATAACTCAAAAACTCATCAAACTTTGTTCTATTGTAGATATCTGTAAGTCCATCATAAGAAGCTTGTTTAGCAATAGTGAGATAGTTTTCCTGCATCTTTGTTATGTTTGTTAGACTGATAAGATAGATGTTTTCCTCTTCCGTTTGAGAGAGACTTATAAAGAATGATTGTTTTTGTTGTTGTGCATCATTCATATAAATAACTCTGTTATCATCCTTGTGTATTTGAATGATTTCTAAAAGTGCTTTCCCCTGTCTGTTAGGATCTAATGTTTGAAGTGATTGTGTCTCTAGTGCATTTGGCTCGTTGAGAAACAGGGATAAAATAGACTCTTTATCTTTTGGAAAATCTTCAATATTCTTTATACAGAAGAAATCTAAGAACGAACGATTAGCAAAAGATATCTCATGGAAGTCTGTTATAAAAACTAGATTTTGTTCAGTATCTAAAATAGTTTGAAGGAGTTTTTTCTGTTTGATATTTTCTCTGTGGAGCTGTTTTTCATGTTGAATTATCTGTGTTAAATTACTATTGAGCTCTTTTAATTTACTATTTTTTTTGAAAATTTCTATGTAAAGTCTTAATTTATTTAGTAGTAGATGATTATTTATAGGTTTAGTTAGGTAATCAACAGCACCTATCTCAAAACCCTTCTTCTGAAACTCCTCCTCTTTAAAAGCCGCAGTTAAAAAGATGATAGGAATTGTTTTTGTTTTAGTGTTTGTTTTAAGATATTTTGCCGTTTCAAAACCATCCATCAATGGCATCTGTATATCAAGTATTATTAAGTCTATGTTGTCACTAAATGCAATCTTAAGAGCCTCTTCACCACTTAATGCTAAAAGTGTTTGAATATCGTCAAAGTAATCATGTAGAAGGTACTCCAGCGAAATAAGATTAGCTTCAATGTCATCTACAAGTAGAATCTTTGCTTTTTTCATAGAGTTTGTTTTCCTTATCGAGAGTTATAAAATTTTTTCTATTATCGTAATTTTCACTCTCTCCTAAAACTAAGACACCATTTTCTTGAAGTGAATCATCAAAGAGATCAAAAACTTTTTGTTTTAAAAAGTTATCGAAATATATTATCACATTTCTACAAAGGATTAATTGAAACTCATTTAAGGGTGCATCCGTTACAAGGTTATGACGGAAAAAAAGGATTCTCTTTTTGATATCTTTATTGATAGATACAAAGGTGTCATAGTTTGTGAAATAGTTTTCTAACTTCCCTATCGCTCCACTTTTTTCATACTGTTTTTCAAAGAGCTGAAAACTTTTTGTTGAGTAGAGTCCATTTTTCCCCTGTTCTAAGATTATATTATTTATATCAGTTGCATAGATAAGGGATTTTTCTAAAAGACCCAACTCTTTAAGAAGAATAGCAATGGAGTAGGGCTCCTCACCACTACTACATCCAGCACACCATATTTTTATAGAGAGTTTATCTTTAAACTTACTCTTAATCAGTTGACGAAGATGTTGATATGTTTGAGGGTTTCTAAAGAGTGTAGTTACATTTATGGAGATATCTAAAGTTAAGTCTTTAAAAAGTTTTTGATCCTCTAAAATAGCCTCTTCAAAACTGAGAAAGTTTTTAAATCCCAATGATTTGTAAAAGTGCTCAACTCTACGAATGATATGCTCTTTGGAGTAGTTAGTGTAGTCATATCCGTACTTTTCATTTATCTTTTCTAAAAAACTATGAAGATGTTTTTTAAGAGTTTGGGAGTGTGTTAGATTCTCTTTTAAAAGCTTATTAATATCATTAATACTTAAAATGTAATCAAACTCTTTAGTCTGTATGGCGTTTTCTAACATAGGTGTCGCTTCACACTCATAGAGTTGCTCTATGATAACACTCCCTCCATTCTCTCTAATAGATTTAAGGCTATCACTTCCATCAGCACCATATCCACATACTAAAATACTTAATAACTCTTCATTGTACTCATATGCAAGAGATTCAAATGTAGTACTTATGGATGGTCTAGAGAAGTGTTTGCGTGGATCATCAGTTAAAAAAATAAATCCGCTAATAACTATCATATGTTTGTTTGGTGGGGCTATATAAATAGTTGAGGGCATAACCCTTGTATCTGAAACAGCTTCTATAACATCATAGTGTGCTGTTTTATTTTGTAGGATTCTAGAGAGAGAACTTTTAACATCTGAACGCTGATGCATAACTATAAAAACACTCATTTGAGAGGGTGGAAGAGAAGAGATGATCTCCATAAATTTCGTTAGACTTCCTGCACTACCACCAAGAGCAAGATAATTAATCTTATCCAATTTTTTGAGTTTTGCATTATAGACTTTCTCTCTATGTGTTATTTTAAAGCCTAAGTTTCTCAGATAAAAGCGTAGAGTTTTTTCTGTAACAGTAATAAGCAGTCGATCTTTAATCTCATGAAGTCGTATGATAACTTCATGTGGTAACATTTTTAGATTGATAAATGTTAGTTCATAGAAGTTATAATTTTGTAGTTTTTCTAGGAGTTGAGTAATCTGCTCTTTATGACTAAGATCTTTGACTAGAAGTTTAAGTTCACTATTCATCTCTCTCTTTATCACTCCATACAGCTACAAGTTTTACTAAGGATTGGATATTAAGAGGTTTAGATACAAAATCATCTGCACCAAGTGAAATACACTTATCTCTATCCTCTCTCATAGCTTTTGCAGTTACAGCAATAATAGGAAGATGTTTTAGATCTTGATCTTTGCGTATCTCTTCTATAGCCTCATAACCATCCATGATAGGCATCATAATATCCATAAGAACTATATCTATACTTTTATCTTCATGAAGTTTTTCAAGAGCTTCTTTACCGTTATAAGCCACTTGAACCTCTGCACCAAATTCACTAAAAGCACTATCAAGTACAAAAATATTTTTTATATCATCATCAACTAATAGGATATTGATATGAGATAGATCTACATTAAGATCTGAAAAATCTTCATTTTCTTCTATCTTCTCCTCTAGAGAGGATTCAACTTTAGTGTGGTTAAAGAGTATAAATGATTCTAGTTCTGTATCATTTAATTTTTTTGCTTCTCTATCCTCTTTACTTGTGATATAGATAGGAATAGCACTCATCTTCTCATCATTTTTAAGCACTTTTAAGATCTCTGTGCCTTCACCATTTAGAAGATTTATATTGAGAATAATAGCAGCAATATTATGCTCTTTTATAAGCTCTAAGCTCTCTTTTGCATTTTCACTCAGAAGCATAAGAAGACTCTTCTCTTTTACTTTTTCATAGATTCTTTGTGCAAACTCTTTATCATCTTCTATAACAAGTATGGCATACTCTTCTCTTATCTCTGCTCTATCATCTAGAATCTTTGGTTGAATTAGCTCGATATTTTGAGTCTCAATAATCTCTGCTTCAATAGTGTTCATCTCTTTAGTGTTGTGAGAGAGGTCGGCTAACAATAGTGTAAAACTACTTCCTTCTCCCTCTTGACTTTTAAGAGTTATCTCTCCGTGAAGAAGAGCAGTTAACTCTTTACTGATAGATAAACCTAAACCTGTCCCTCCATACTGTCTACTGGTACTTCCATCTGCTTGTGTAAAGGCTTGAAATATTCGCTCTTGTTTTTCTGGAGGAATACCAATTCCTGTATCGCTTACAGTAATTTTGATAGGTTTATCTAAATCTTTGGATCTTGATAGTTCTATCTTTATAGTTCCCTCTGTCGTGAACTTTAGAGCATTTGAGATGAGATTTCTAACTATTTGAGAGATTCTATTGCTATCGCTCACTATAGTATCTCTGTAGTTGTCAACTACTTCAAAGTGTAATCCTTTTTCCTCTACACTATGTTCAAAAAGGTTTTGAATGTTTTCTAAAAACTCTTGAGAATGAAACTCACTAATATCAAGTTCCATTTTTCCAGCTTCTACTTTTGAGAGATCTAAAATATCGTTTATAAGTCTTAAAAGTTCATTTCCAGAGTTGTAGATAGTGTGTGCTTTTTTTATATCATCTTCATCAAGGTTAGCTTTTTTATTTTTTTCTAGTAGTTGAGAGAGTAAGATGATGGCATTGAGTGGCGTTCGTAGTTCATGAGACATATTGGCTAAAAATTCTGACTTGTACTTATCTGCTTCTCTGAGTGCTTTGGCGTTCTCTTCAAGCTCTTTTTTTGCATTTTCAAGAGACTCATTCTGAATTTTTAAATTTTGTTCTGAAATTTGGAGTTGTTGTTGCTGCTCTTCCATATTGGCGTTTGCTTCTTCAAGTTGCTGTTGTTGCTCCTCCATGTTTACATTCGCAACTTCAAGGTGTTGCTGTTGCTCTTCCATGTAAGCATTTGCCTCTTCAAGTTTTTTCTGATTTAGTTCTAGGTTTGTATTTGCACTGTTAGCGTCTTCTAAAAGTTCTTGTACTTTAGTGTTTTGTATAGATGTAGAGATGGCTGCAGAAATCGTTCGCACCGAAGCTAGTAAAAGATCTATCTCTGTAGGAGAGTATGCTTTGAGAGAAGCTATCTCTATCACACCAATTAGCTTGTTAGCATATGTTAGAGAAAATATATAGCTCTCTTTAGGTTCTTTGTTAATAAGTGCACTCTGAACATGAAGATCTATCTCTGTAGAATCTTTTAGATGTATTGGCGTTTGTATCTGTGCAACTTCACCAATGATACCTTCTCCTAGCTTATAGCTCTTCTCCTCTTGATCATATGCATAAGATGCCTCTAAATGAAGTCTCTCATGACTCTCATCATACAGATATAAAACGCCAACTTGTGCATCTAAGTAGCTACATAAAAAATGAATACTCTGCGATGCTGTCTCAGCAGTAGTTGATACCTCTGTAAGTTGTGCATTAAGTTTTCCAACTCCATCACGAATCCACTCTTTATTTTTTTTCTCTTGAAAATGCTGCTTAGTAATAGTTATTCCCTGATTAACAGATTCAGCCATTTTTCCTATTTCATCTTTATTGTAAATAGTTAATTCTTTAATATCTGTTTCATCTTCTTGTAAAAATGCAAAAAAGTGTAAAAGAGATTTTTTAAACTCTTCAAGCGGTTTATTCACTAAAATATGAACAAGATATAGAACGATAGATGTCACAAAAAGCATTATTAGAAGAGAAGTAAGACCCAATTTTTGAACTAAAGGAGTTAAAGGTTTAAGTGCTTCTTCTTTTGATATCTCTGCAAGAATAACCCAGTGAGTATTTTCAAAGATTGTAAACTTAGCATAACTACTAAGGGTCTCTACACCCCTATAGTTTTTTGTTATGAGATTTCCTTCTTTAGAGTCTTTTTCTAGAGCATCTAAAGTAGAGTCTGTTTTGATCTTTAAAACGCCAATTGTAGTTTTGAGGGCTTGAACAATTTTATTTTTAGAGCTCTCTTGAAATCGTGAGTTGTTACGCATAGCATAGTCAGAACCTACAAGGTAACATTCACCACTCTCTCCGAGTCCTACATATTGGTACATTTCATCAAAATTCATAATTTTTGTAATCTCTTCTGAGGGTGTTTGTATCGCTAAAACACCCACTAATTTATGGTTTATAAAAAGAGGTGTAGCTATAAATGAAGCATAATTATTATAACTAGGTTCATATGGTTTGAAGTCTTCAAATGTAATATTCCCTTTATCAAGAGTAAGTGCATGGTTATAAACTCTAGCTAAACCAGTATCTTTATAGACACCATTACGAAGATTTGTAGCAAAATCTTTCTCTTTAAAGTCAGTATAAATTACATTTCCTTTTAGGTCTATAAGAAAAATATCATAGAGGTTAAAAGAGTTTAAGTAGCTATTAAAAGAGTTGTGAAATTTCTTATGTGCTTGCATATATGTGCTGTCATATTTTTTAGAGAAGTTCAGAGCATTTTTCCCCCCTAAAGGTGCAGGATTTTGATTTATAAAAATGTATTGAGCGATTTGAGCATTTATATTTTTAGGAATATATGATTGAGGATCTCTTCTCTGTGCAGAATCAGGTACATTGTAGTTTACAAGGTTAAGATAAGAGGATTTATACTCCATCTCTAGAGAGTTTTTTAAGCTCTCTTGATTGATAGAAATCTCTTTTTTTAATTTATAAAATCCATCTTCAAAAGAGTTGAAAGCCTCTTTTGTAGCCTCATTTTCGCTAAGAGAGAGAAGAAGAGAGCGAAGGGTTAAAAAGTACTCTTCAATCTCTAGTTCTTTTGTCGACCTGATACTTTGTAGTTTTGAAAATTCCTCTTTTAATAGAATGTTTTCTGAAGAGTTTAAAGAGATAGAAGAGATACTAAGAGATAAGCCCACTAGTGCGATTACTGTGAGTAAAAGAAGTTTTACTTTTATCGTCATATTTTTAAACATGATCCATCCTCTTGTTGCATATAAAAAGATTTTATAAAAAATTCTTAAAAAGTTAACTGAATTTTTAATTTTTGCTCTATTTTATGTAATGAGACTATAAGTATATTTCAGATACAGTTTTAAAAACAAATAGAGGCTAACATATGCTAACTTTTACTAAAAATATTCTTTTCTGTTCTCTTTTGGGCTCCACTTTTCTTCTCTCTGGGTGTGGTGATAGTGGTTCAGGCACTACACCTACATCAAATGATACTCCAACTTCAGGAGTCTTAGAGGGAAGTCCTTTTATAACAGTGTGGGAGACAGACTCCAATGACACTAATATTACAATTCCTATAGATAGTGACTATATATATAACTATAGTGTAGATTGGGGAGATGGAGAGGTTTCATATGATGTTGATGATACACAGACTCATACATATAACTCAGATGGAAATCATACCGTAAAAATCTATGGAGAGTTCCCTGCCATAAGATTTATGGATGAAAACTACAATATGCAAAGTGATGATTATGCTAGACTCAATAGTATTCTCTCATGGGGTGATATGGAGTGGAAGAGTATGCGATTAGCATTTGTATATTGTTCTAATCTGAAGTTAGATACAAATGACACTCCAAACCTTCAAGATGTAACAGATATGTATGGTATGTTCGCTTATGCTTCGTCATTGAACCAAGATATTAGTGATTGGGATACATCAGGTGTGACAGATATGTATGCAGTTTTTGCAGGTGCTACAGTGTTTAACCAAGATATAAGTTCATGGGATACATCAAGTGTAACAGATATGGCTTATATGTTTTATGAAGCTACAGATTTTAACCAATCTATAGGTAATTGGGATACATCAAGTGCAACAACTATGTATGGTATGTTTGACAAGGCTTCATCATTTAACCAAGAGATAAGCTCATGGGATACATCACGTGTAACAGATATGGCTTATATGTTTTATGAAGCTACAGATTTTAACCAATCTATAAGTAATTGGGATACATCAAGTGTAACAGATATGAAAGTTATGTTTTACAATGCCTCAGCATTTAATCAAAATATAAATGGATGGGATACATCAAATGTAACAGATATGTCGTGGATGTTCTATGGTGCTACAGATTTTAACCAATCTTTAAGTGATTGGGATACATCAAATGTAACAAATATGAAGGATATGTTTGATAACGCTTTAGCATTTAACCAGGATATAAGTGGATGGGATACAACAAATGTAACAGACATGTCTTATATGTTTTATGGTGCTACAGATTTTAATCAATCTATAGATAATTGGGATACATCAAGTGTAACAGATATGACAGTTATGTTTTATAATGCCTCAGACTTTGCAGACCATGATTTAAGTGGTTGGGATGTTACAAATGTTACTGATCATACTGATTTTATGACTGGCTCAGGTAGTGGAAACACTGAACCAAACTGGCAATAATCTAAACTCCTCTTCTCTAAAGGGGAGTTTTAAAGACTCTCCCTCGATCAGATAAAATCAATATAAGTTAGATTTGATATAATGATAAAAATCAATTAAGGATAAATAATGGCAAGAAGTGAAGTATGTGAACTGTGTGGTTGTAGTAAAGATGTAAGTGTTTTAGAGTTACCAGTAAGTGATGGTAGTGAAGATCAGAGCATTTATGTTTGTGCTAACTGTAAGGGTCAGATAGAGTCAGGAGAGTTAGATGAGACTCATTTTAACTGTTTAAATGATGCTATGTGGTCTGAAACACCAGCTGCGAAGATAATGTCTTACATTCTCTGGAGTAAACTAGGTCGTCAAGATATGGTTGAGATGATGTATCTTGAAGAGGATGAGCTAAAACTAGCAGAACAAGCAGTTCATGCAGAAGCAAACAAAGTTACATTTCGTGATGCAAATGGTGTAGAACTTCTTGCTGGTGATAGCATCGTAATCCTTAAAGATTTAGATGTAAAAGGTGCTGGTTTTACTGCTAAACGTGGAACTACAGTGACTCGTATCTCTCTTCCTCATGATATGGATGACCATGTTGAAGGTCGTGTAAATGGAACAAAAATCTACCTCAAAACAGAGTTTATTAAAAAAGCCTAAAAGAGGAGTCATTTTTTGAAAAGAGTTGTTTTTAAAGTTGGAAGTAGTGTTTTAACAAGTACAGAAGATATAGCCAAAGAGCGAATGCTAAATTTAGTTGCTTTGATAGTAGAAGTAAGAAAAAAGTATGAAGT
>Ga0256826_1001711_pt1 | contig 13604 bp, 12 predicted proteins | sample CV79metaG_FD_185975 | JGI IMG/M metagenome (GOLD analysis project Ga0256826, IMG submission 185975) | Hydrothermal vent microbial communities from East Pacific Rise, Pacific Ocean - CV79 | ecosystem: Environmental > Aquatic > Marine > Hydrothermal vents | place: Pacific Ocean: East Pacific Rise...
CCTAAATGATATCCCATGTGATGTTATAACGATTGATGGTGTTAATGAGAGTGCTATTGCAAGTATGATGTATGAGTATGAACTTCTTACATCTGTATGTGCTAAATTCATGTATATAAATGCTTATGACCAACCAGGTGTTGAGATTGGTAAAATTATTTTGAAAAATAAGCTGAGAAGGTAATTGAATATGATTAATGTAACGAAAACATACTTACCGAATAAGAAAAAATATCAGAAATATGTAGAAGAAATATTTGAAAGTGGTTGGATTACAAATAATGGTCCAATGGTTCAAAAACTTGAAAAAGAACTTTCAAAATATTTAGGTGTAAAAAATATTGTATTAGTAGCAAATGGTACAGTAGCACTTGAAATAGCATACAGAACATTAGATATTAAAGATTATGTTATTACAACACCTTTTTCTTTTGTCGCAACTACTAGTTCTCTTGTGACAAATGGATTAAAACCAATATTTGTGGATATCAATTCTGATACTTTAAATATCGAGCCTAATAATATTAAAAAGTCTATAACAAAGAATACAAGTGCGATTGTACCTGTTCATGTTTTTGGTAATGGATGTGACGTTGAAAAGATAGCTAAGATAGCAAAAGAGAATGATTTAAAAATAATTTATGATGCTGCACATGCATTTGATGTAAAATATCAAGATCAAAGTATATTAAACTATGGAGATATTTCAACTCTAAGTTTTCATGCTACTAAGCTTTTTCATACGATTGAAGGTGGAGCTTTAATTATTAATGATGATGATTTAGTGAAAAAAGCTAGACACCTTATAAATTTTGGCATAGAAAATGAAGAGTCTATACCAAGTTTAGGTACAAATGCTAAAATGAATGAGTTTGAAGCAGCTATGGGTCTTTGTGTTCTTGAAGATATTGAAATTATAAAAAAGAAACGAGAATATTTATATGATATTTACAAAAATGAACTAAAAAATATAATTAGCTTTCAATTAAAAAATGAGAATACAACTTTAAATTATAGTTATTTTCCAATTATTTTAAAGAGTGAAGAAGAAACTTTAAAACTTCAAAAAAGCTTGAATGATGCAGATATATTTCCTAGAAGATATTTTTACCCATCATTAGATACATTGAGTTATATTGAGCCTAAACAATATATGGAAACATCACGAGATTTAAGTAAAAGAATACTTTGTTTACCTCTGTACCCTGAATTAACAAAAAGTAATCAACAACAAATAATTGAGATTATAAAGGAGACTGTTTGAAAGAATATAATATATTAATATTTCCATGTGGAACAGAAATAGCAAATGAGATTATTAATGCATTAATCAATCATAAATATTTTAAAGTTCTTTTAGCCTCAAGTGAAGGTAATTCTTATTGTAATTTTAGAAATCAAAAAATTGATACTTTACCATTTGTAACAGATGATACATTTAAAGATAAGCTAGATAGTCTTATAAAAATAAGAGATATAGATTTTATTATACCAGCTCATGATGATGTGGCTTTCATTCTATCGAAAATTGAAAATGATATATTAGCTTTAGTGATTGGACAATCAAAAAATATAAATGATATTGTAAGGTTTAAAGATATTACATATGAATACTTTGATGGTATATTGCCATTAGCACATATGTATAAAAACTTACCTAGGATAGAGAAATTTCCTTTATTTACAAAGCCAAAAAAAGGTCAAGGCTCACAAAACTCTATAAGACTTAATAATGAAGAAGAATATAGTAGTTTTTTTTCAACAAATATTAGAAAAGATTTTGTCTTAATGGAATGTTTAACTGGAGAAGAATTTACTATAGATTGCTTCTCTAATAATGGTGATATTTTATACTCTGGTGCAAGAACAAGAGAAAAAACAACACGTGGTATCTCTGTTCAATCTACATTAATCCGTGATCATAAACTGAATACACAATTTTCAAAGTATGCTAAGATAATTAGTGAAAGTTTAAATATGAATGGTGTTTGGTTTTATCAGATGAAACTTGATAAAAATAATGTATTAAAGCTACTCGAAGTTGGACCAAGAGTTTCTGGAACAATGATGTTGAACCGTGCGAGGGGTATTAATTTTGTTGAATTAGCTTTGTATCAAAAGCTTGGTTATAATGTTGAAGTAGTTTATAATGATATTGATATTTCACTGGCACGATCACTAGTTCCAGTATATAAGCATAATATTAATTATACTAGCTTATATATTGATTTTGATGATACATTATTAATTGATGAGAAATATATTAATCCCAATTTAATGTCATTAATTTTTCAAGTAAAAAATGAAAATAAGACTGTAACTCTTATTACAAAAAATAAAAAAAATAATTTAACAAAAATATTACATAAATTTGGAATTACAAATTTATTTGACGATATTATACATATAACTGATAAAGATAAAAAAATCAATTTTATGGTAGAAAATTCTTTGTTGATAGATGATTCTTTTAATGAAAGGAAAGAAGTTATTCAAAGAGGCATGTATGCATATGGTATTGATAATATTGACGTTTTAATTAAGAAGGGGTCACAATGCAAAAAATAGTTATAACATATGGTACATTTGACTTATTTCATATAGGACACTTAAAACTTCTTCAAAGGTTAAAAGCACTAGGTGATAAATTAATAGTGGCTGTATCTACTGATGAATTTAATGAAATTAAAAATAAAACAACAATTATACCCTTTGATCAAAGAGCTGAAATTGTTGCCAATATTAAATGTGTTGATCTTGTGATTCCAGAAAAAGATTGGGAACAAAAAATAGAGGATATTAAAAAATACGATATCAGTGTATTCGCAATGGGAAGTGATTGGCATGGAAAATTTGATTTTTTAAATGAATTTTGTGATGTAATATACCTTGAAAGAACAGAAGGGATTTCATCAAGTAAATTAAAAAGTACACTTAAGAATTTTTCTGTTTCAAAGACAGAAGTTATAAAGGCTTTCGAAATACTAGAACAACTCAAAAAAGATTTTGACTAGTGTTTAAAACAAAAAATAGATTTAATATAATGATACTAAAAATTTTCAATAAAATTATTAGGCTGATGCAAATTTTTTTTTTAAAATTTATTAATTATTTTTTACTTGTTATTGATAGATTTATTATCAAAAAAAATAACTATTGGATTTTTCCAGTTTATTTTGTTGGAAAAGGTCATTTTAGCGATAATATGCTTGCTATATATGAGAATGTGAAAAATGATCCAAGCATAAAAAAAATTGTATTAACAAAAGATGTAGACATAGAGTTAACTGGTGAAAATATAGAAATACTACCCATGACTTCATTAAAGGCAGTGTATTATATGATGAAATCAAATATCCTATTTGTACAACATTCAATATGGCTTGATTTTTCACAAGCTGTATTTCAAATTAATTATCCATTAGAAAGAAAAATAATTAATTTATGGCATGGAATACCATTAAAAGATATATCACATCAAAATACTGGTATTTATAATAAAAGAGCTACTCGTGAAATGTTAAATTATAATATTATCGTTTCATCAAACACAGATCTTAATAATATGAAGAAAGCTTTTAATATAACACCCGAAAATCAGTTTTGGATAACGGGACTTCCTCGAAATGACTTTTTACTGATGAGTGAAATAGAGTTACCAATTCATTTTCAAGATGAACTAAAATATATTCAATCTATTCTAAAAAATAGAGATTTAATTTTATATGCTCCGACGTACCGAGAGATAAATGTCGGAGGTGAAAATTATAATTTTTCAAAAAATGAATTGAAACAACTTGAACTTTTTTTAATCGAGCATAATATCGTTTTTGGTATTAGATATCACCCTTATTTAAAACCAAAAGATTATCAGAATCTATTAAATCTTAAAAATGTAATTGATTTGTCCTCTGATATTATTTCTGATGTTAGAATGTTACTTAGAACATCTTCTGTAATTGTGACAGATTATTCAAGTTTATTTATTGATGCACTATATATAAATAAAAAATGTATTAGTTTTGCATATGATTTTGAACATTATAAAAAAACTCAAAGAGGCTTCTTTTATGATTTTGAAATAATTTTTCCTGGTGAGATCTGTAAAAATTTTAATGATTTGATATTTTGTTTACATCAGTATAAAGAATCTTTTTCAGATACAGAATTAAAAAAAATAGAACAATCAAAAAAAATGTTTTTTAAGCAGATAGATTTGTCCAATAGTAAAAGAGTTGTTTCAAAAGTAAAGGCTCTCATAAATAAATGAGTATTATCAAAAAAAATATAGTTGCAAATTATTTTGGTCAGTTTTATAGTGTAGTATTAGGTATCGCTATGGTACCTATGTATTTAGAATATTTGGGTGTCGAAGCATATGGCTTGGTGAGTTTTTTTATATTACTTCAATCTTGGATGACTCTTCTTGATCTAGGATTATCTCCAACTTTATCAAGAGAAGTAGTAATACTCAAAGCCACAAATACTATTACAAAAAAAAATATATTTACTAATATGTTTCACAGTCTTGAGTTGATATTTATAATTATGTCTTTAATAGCCGCTGTTATTATGTGGATTTCAAGTGATTGGATATCACAAGAATGGCTTAATATTAGTTCACTTAATTTACAAGATGTGGAATATTGTATTTCTTTAATTGGAATTATTATTGGGCTTAGGTTTCTAACAACACTTTATATGAGTGGAATTATTGGATATGAAGCACAGTTATGGTTAAATGCGGCAAATATTTTTATAAACACATTACGATATGTAGGTGTTTTAGGTGTGTTTTATTTTATAGATAGTGATATTATATTGTTTTTTGAATACCAGTTAATTATATCGATTATTGGATTGAGTATATTTTCATATAAATTTTATCATTTAATTGGAATAAAAAGATTTAAAATTTACTTTTCCTATAAAGATGTTAAACCAATTATTCCATTTGCAGTTAGTATAGGATATACAAGTTCTTTAAGTGTTTTTGCTACACAACTTGATAAATTATTACTTTCAAATATATTACCTTTATCTGAATTTGGTTTTTTTGCACTAGTAGTATTGATAGCAAATGCAATAATGATGTTTTCGAATCCAATTGGACAAGCTATTCTACCTAGAATGACTAATCTAATTGAAGAAAATAAAATTACTGAAATGATACGAATATATAAGCAGTTTACACAGTTTACAGCTATTGTAATCTTCTCAATAGTTGGTATAGTAACACTCTATTCTTATGAGTTAGTATATGCATGGACTGGGAATAGAGAAGCATCCTTATGGGTAAAAGATATTTTAAGATGGTATGCATTGGGAAATGGAATTTTAGCAATAACAGCGTTTACATATTATTTGCAGTTTGCATACGGTAAAATGAAACTGCATGTTATTTATAATACTATACAGTCTCTAATTTCAATTCCAATTATAATAGCTGTAGCATATAGTTATGGTAGTATCGGTGTAGCAATTGTATGGTTTACTTTTAGACTTTTATCACTTATTGTATGGGTTCCATATATTCACAGGAAGTTTGCACCTGGTATTAATATGGCTTGGATGTTTGAAGATATATTGCCAGTATTTATATCAACTTTTATTTATATAGGTTTACTATCATATATTGATTTTACTTTTAATTATAGTAGAGGAATGATTTTTGGAATTTTAATATTAATGGGTTTATGTTTGTTAGTATTAAATACTTTTGTTTCAACAGAAGGAAGAAAAATAATACTTAATTTTATTAATGGAAATAAAAAATGATAAATATTACTGAAGAAGAAATTATGAAAAATTGGGGAAAAGACCTTTCTTTACCAATAATTAGTATTTGCTGTATAACATATAACCATGAAAAATATATAGAAGAAGCATTGGATGGCTTTTTAAGTCAAGACACAAACTTTGTTTTTGAGATTTTAGTAGACGATGACTGTTCTATTGATCAGACTAGAAATATTATTTTAAAATATCAGAAAAAATATCCACATATTATAAAATCTTTTCTTCGAAAGAAAAATGTAGGTTCAATGAGTAATTTTATAGAAAACTTGCAAAGAGCTAAAGGACAATACATTGCAATTTGTGAAGGTGATGATTATTGGACAGATAAAAAGAAATTACAAATTCAAATATCTGAAATGCAAAAAAATCCAGAAGTTAATTTGAGTTTCCATTCTGCTAAAGAATTAAAAGATGATGAGATTGGTAAAGAGATATCAGTATATAGTAGTAAAAATAAAATTGTTACTATAAATGAAGTTATTTTAGGTCGTGGAGAGTTTTGTCCAACAGCCTCAATTGTAATAAAAAAGAAAGTTGTAGATAATATTCCTTCTTGGATTCAAGCTCAAGCTCCAATAGGTGATTATTTTTTACAAATTTTTGGTTCTTTAGAAGCGGGTGCACTTTATATAAATAAGAGTATGTCTATTTATAGAGTTAATTCTTTTGGTAGTTGGTCTAGTTCAATACAAGATATTAATAAGACTGAAAAATTTATTAATAATTTAGTAGTATCTTTAAATTTATTAGATAATCATTTAAAATTTAAGTATCAACTTGAGATAGAACATATGAAGTCACAATATTATTATTCACTTGCCAAGTCTTATTTGTTGAGTAAAATGTATAAAAATTTTAAGGATACAATTACCCTTTGCTATAAAATAGATAATAATTCCTTTCAGTATAAGTTATTTTATTATGGAAGAAATTTTCCGAATTTACTAATCATTATAAGTATGTTTAGACAGCTTTATCATAAATTTACAGAACATATTTATTATTTAAAAAAAAGAAATAATAAACTTCACTAAATTTTTTTTAAATAAAATATTATAATGTATATAGAGACTTTATGTGTTAAAATACAGGTCTATAAAGTGAAATATTTTGGATTTTCACTTTAATTAAAGATAGTTGCTAAAAAGGTATATTAGATATGGTAAATTTGGTAGTATATACAGAAAATTATTTCCACGGGGGATTAGAAAAATTTATTTTTGATTTACTTGAGAGTAAAGATATAAATGTGCATATTATAGTGAATTATCAAAACAACAGAATTATTGAATTTGCTAGAAATAATAAAATAAGTTACACTACTGTTGATTTAGTAAATTATAAAATCAATGCAGAAACTACTCCTTTGATATATAAAAAAATTATAAAAATTATAAATTTCTTTTTACATAATATATATATGATTCCCAATTATTTTAAAGTTAAAAATATTTTGAAAAATTTAAATAGCTATCGAAATATACTTATTGTAAATGGTGGTTATCCAGCTGCAGTGAGTTGTTTTTCTACAGCATTAGCTGCAAAAAATAGCCAATTTAAAAACATTGGCTTATCTGTATTGAGTTCTCCATCACCAAATTATAAAAATAAAATTTTTAAATTTTTTCAATTAAAACTTGATTTATTTTTTGATAAATCAATAAATCTCTATCTCCCTAATTCTAATAATATTAAGGAAAAACTGATATCAACAGTTGGTCTAAATCAAAATAAAATAAAAACAGTATATACTGGTATAAAAATGCCAAGTAAGATAATAACAAGTGATATTTTAAAATATAATACAAGTATTTTAAAAAAACAGCAAGGGGAAATTTGGATTGGAATGCTAGGGTTATTAGGTTCAACTAAAAGACAAGATTTAATAATAGATGTGCTGGAAAAACTAGATAAGCATGTAAAACTTCTTTTAGTTGGAGATGGTCCTAAAATGAAATTTTTAATGGATAAGGTAGTTAGTTTGGAACTTGAGGATAGAGTCATATTTACTGGATGGATGAGTGATGTTCATAATGTATATAGTTTTTTAGATATGGTTGTATTTGTATCAGATCAAGAAGGCTTACCATATGCGGTAAGTGAAGCGATGTCCTATAAAGTACCCGTAGTTGCAAGTAATGTTGGTGGGATTAGTGAACAAATTATTCATGGTGTTGGAGGCTTGTTAATTGAAAATAATAAAGAAGATATTATTGAAAATGTAAATCGTTTAATCGGGAATAGAGAATTGCAAAATAATTATGTTAATTACTCTTTTAATCGTGTAAGAGACTTGTTTTCTACAGTTTCAATGAATAATCAGATTGTAGGTTTATATAAATGAATTCAAATCCATTAGTTTCAATAATAATGCCTGCATACAATACTCAAGAGTATATTAAAGAAGCAATAGAATCTGTCATTAACCAAACATATACAAACTGGGAATTACTAATAGTTGATGATTTATCTACAGATGTGACAGTAGAAATAGTTAATAAGATGTTACATAATGATGGTAGAATAAAACTGATTAATAGACAAAAAAACAGTGGTAGACCATCAATAGCAAAAAATAGTGCGTTACCTTATACTAAAGGAAAATATATAGCTTTTTTGGATAGTGATGATGCATGGCTCGAAAAGAAACTAGAAATTCAAATTGCATTTATGCAAAAAAATCAAAATTATGTATTAACATATACAGGAGGATATTTGATTGATCATAAAGGAGTGATTTTTAATTCATTTTTACCAAAGTATTCAAATGGAAAAAATCTAAAAAATATGCTAACTAGATATGAAATAAATAATCAATCTGTAGTAATCAAAAGTGATGAATTATTCACAACTGTAGAAAATTTTAATGAAGAAATTATAATTGGAGAAGATTATAATATGTTTATGCATATACTTGCTAAGTATGAGATTGGTTCCATTAACCAGCATTTGATAAAGTACAGAATACATAATAAGGGAATAACAAAATCTTCAAAAAGAGTTTCAGATGGAGTTCTTATGACTCTCAAAGAGCTAAATAATTTACATTCTATTAAAAGAAAATATGTGATTGGTTATATGTTATCATATATGAAAGCGATTAGATTTAAATATTTAAATAAGAATTGGAAATAATAAGATGGATAATTTTTTAATATGACTATAATAATAGGTAGAAATAGTAACTTGTCAAAGGCTTTAATCAGAAAATTGAAAGATTGTTTTTTAGTGTCATCACGAGAAATTAATGAAAATATAGAAACATTGTCGAAATATAAAGATAAAAAAATTAATATTATTTTTAATAATTTTCAAGCAGCAACACAATTAAATGATTTAAGCAATAATAGTAATTATATAACAAATACTATTTTGATCACATCTAAAATTCTGGATTATTTCCAAAATACTGAGATAAATAAAATAATCTATACTAGTAGCAGTTCTGTTTATGGAAATAATATACTTTGCAGTGAGCAAGATGATCTAAAACCACTTAATTTACATTCCTCTTTAAAAATAGCTAATGAAAAATTGATAGAAAAGTATTGTCACGATAATAACATAGATTTTAGTATTACAAGAATTTTCAATATGTATGGGGGAAATGATAAGTTTTCAATTATTAGTAAGATTTTATATGCGGCTAAAAATAATGAAGTGATTACAATTATTAATAGTGGAAATGCTATTAGAGATTTTATTCATATTGATGATGTTGTGGATATGTATTTTCAACTTTTAAATATTGAGGTGAAAATTATTAACATAGGCACTGGAAATGGTGTTTCCCTCAAATCTATCTTAGATTTTTTACATGATAGAGGTGTAGATTTAAAGCTGAAAAGTCTAAAAAGAAATGAACTGAAAATATCGATTGCAGATACCAAACTTTTAAATACCATATTTGACAATAAGTCCTTTAATAAGGTTGAAGAGTATCTTGCAAAAGAATTAAACTTGTGAAGAAACTACTTATTATTGTTACGGTACCAGTTGTTTTAGAAACATGGTTAAAGGGACAGCCTAAGTTCTTGTCTGAACATTATGATGTAGAGGTTATAACAGCTTCATCACTTTCAGTTCAAAGTGTAGAAGCCAATGAGAATGTTAGTATAAAAACTATGGATTTTACAAGACAGATAAGCCCTTTTCGAGATATAAAAGTCTTACTTCAACTGATAAGCTATATGATGAAAGAAAAACCTACTATAGTTTATACACTTACTCCTAAAGCTGGGCTACTTGGTATGATAGCCTCTTGGATAAGTAGAGTTCCTCATAGAATTCATTGTGTAGTTGGTTTGCCACACTTAGAAGCGGAGGGTAGAAGAAAAATAATTTTGACAAAGACAGAGAAAATAACATACTTTTTTGCATCAAAAATATACTGTAATAGTCTAAATCTGCAACAAGTAGTTACTTCTCTGACAACTAAACCTGTTGGTATTATTGGAAACGGTTCAGTTAATGGTGTTGATACTGATTATTTCAAAAACAAACTTACTCAAGATGAAAAAATAAAAATTATTGAAAATTTAGGATTTGAAAAAAGGGATTTTATTATTACCTTTGTTGGTAGAATAGTCAAAGATAAAGGGATAAATGAACTTATAAATGTTTTTAATAAGCTTAGTCTGAAATATTTAGATATAAAGCTACTTCTCATAGGTGACTATAAAAATGAGACAGATCCTATCTCTGCAAAAAGTATGCAGACTATAGAAGAGAACTCATCTATAAGATATCTTGAGTTTCAAGAGAATGTAGGAGAGTTTATGTCCATTTCTAAACTTTTTGTTTTGCCATCATATAGAGAAGGTTTACCAAATGTACTTATAGAAGCTGGAAGTTATGGAATACCTCTTGTTGCAACAAATATAAATGGATGTAATGAAATTATTAGAGATAATCAGAATGGACTCCTGGTAAAGAAAAAAAATGAAAAAAGTTTATCTGATGCTATTGAAAAGTTTGTAGCTGACAAAGAGTTTTACCAAAAAATTCAATCAAATGTTCGAGAAAGCATAGTTAGTAGATATGATCAGAAATATTTTTTACAAGAGCTGCTTAAAGAGTTTCAAAAAGTTGAGGATATGGTATAAATGAACTTACTTATAACTGGGGCAAGGGGCTTTGTCGGTAATTATTTCATAACAAAATATGCTCAAAAATATAATATAGAAAGATTTTCATTTAGAGATAATAAATTATTAAATTTAGATATAAGTCAAATAGATACTATCATACATCTTTCTGCATTAGTGCATCAAATGGGTGGGGCTAGAGCAGATGAATATGAGAAAACTAATGTCATACAAACTCTAAATTTGGCTAATAAAGCTAAGTTAAATAAGGTGAAACATTTTATATTTATGAGTAGTGTAAAGGTATATGGTGAAGAAACAACTGGCGTTTACAATGAGATAACAGTTTGTAGGCCCCAAGATGAGTATGGAAAAAGTAAATTAAAAGCAGAAAATGAGCTTTTAAAACTGGAAGATGAGAACTTCAGAATCTCAATAATTCGAACACCAATAGTATATGGATATGGGGTTAAGGCAAATATTAAAAACCTTGTTTCTTTAGTCCAAAATGTTCCTATTCTTCCTTTTTCAAATATATCTAATAAGCGCAGTATGGTTTATATTGGTAATCTTTGTAATCTTGTTGATAAAATAGTTGAAACTAAAAGTGGAGGAGTCTTTTTAGCCTCTGACGATAAGCCTCTTAGTACTACAAAACTTATTGAACTGATATCAAAAGAGTTAGATAATAAGTTGTGGCTTATTTCTATTCCATTTTTTCCTTTACTATTAAAACTAATTAAGCCATCTTTTTATATGCGTTTATATGAGAGTTTAGAAGTTGACAATACGCAAACCCTAAAAAAACTAGACTGTTCAAATATCTACTCTACAGAAGAAGGAATAAAATATATGATACATGGGGAGGAAATATGATATATATAGCACTGTTTTTACTCTCTCTTATCCTTACATATTTTGTAAAGAACTATGCAATTAAAAAATCATTAGTAGCCGAAGTAAATGAAAGAAGTTCTCACTCTACTCCTACTCCTCATGGTGGTGGAATTGCCATTGCTCTAACATGGTTTAGTGGTATATCTTACTTATATTATATTGGAGATATTAACGATTCTCTCTATTTTGCTTTGATGATAGGTATTATAATCGCAGTAGTCTCTTATATAGATGACCTTATAGAGCTTAGTCCAAAGGTAAGACTTATTACTCAGGCAAATGTTGCTATTTTAGGACTAAATTTTCTTAATGGATTACATGAGATTAATTTTTTATATTTTAGTATTGAAAATCAATTTTTAACAAATATTTTTGCATTCTTCTTAATAGTATGGTTTATTAATCTTTATAATTTTCTTGATGGAATTGATGGGTATGCTGGAAGTGAAGCAGTTTTTTTAGGAGTAGCTTCATTCTTACTTTTTGGAGATAGTGTATCTTTAGTTTTAGCTGTTTCTGTTTTAGGTTTTTTACTTTGGAATTGGCATAAGGCTAAGATCTTTATGGGAGATGTCGGTAGTACTCTTCTTGGATACAATATAGCTATTTTTACTATCTATTATTCGAATCAAGAGAGTTCAAATTTTTGGATATGGATAATACTATTTAGTGTGTTTTGGTTTGATGCGACATTTACCCTTTTAAGAAGATACTTAAACAAAGAGAAACTCTCTCAAGCACACAAAAAACATGCTTACCAGAGACTTACTCAGAGTGGATTATCTCATAGTAAAGTAGTTATATATTCTATACTATTAAATATATGCTTATTTCTGATTATATATTTTATATCTAATTTTTTATTAGCATTTTTAATATCACTTATTGTACTATATGCATCTATGAAATATACCGACAATAGAAAAGGATTTTATTGATTTTTAAACCATCTGAATTTAAAAGAAGGGTATTCTTTACTCTTTTTGATATAGCTTTTATAATTATTTCAACTATTGTTGCTTTTAACTTACGGTTTGATTTTGATATACCACAAATTTATAATAGTTCCATTGTTTTAACAATAATTATTTTAACAGTTGTGCGGGTCTCTCTATTCTATTATTTTAGAGTTTACAATATTAGTTGGCGACATTTTGGTTTTAAAGATACAACGGGACTTATTTATGTGACAGTTTTTTCAACATTTTTCTTATTAGCTACTGCATATCTACTACGAGGGAGTGAATTTATTATTCCAAGGTCTATAATCCCAATAGAATTTTTTATATCACTTTTTATGATTTTAGCACTAAGAACTAGTAAGCGTTTCTATCTTGAGAGCTATAAAGTAAATGTAGATGGTACGAGTACAATCATAATAGCCAACTTAGATAAGGCAAACGATATTCTAAGAACAATCAACAGTATAGATAGCGAATATTATCCAGTAGCTATCATCAACGACATAAAACAAAGTATGAAAATAAATACAGTTGAAGTATATAGTTTAGACAAATTTATTGCACTAGATATTGATTGTGAAGTTGCAATTATAGATGAGTCAATAGACTTAGTCGCTATATACGACAAGCTTAATAGCTTAGGTATTAAAAATATAAAAGTAGCCAGTGATTATGGAGATTATGGGGCAGCAATTAAAGATGTTTCCGTTGAAGACTTATTAGCACGTCATCCTCAAGATTTGGATAAAGCAACGATACATACTTTTATAAAAGGTAAAGTTGTCCTTGTGACTGGAGCTGGTGGTAGTATAGGAAGTGAAATATGTCGACAGTGTGAGATATTTGGTGCTAAAACATT
>Ga0256826_1001713_pt1 | contig 13602 bp, 12 predicted proteins | sample CV79metaG_FD_185975 | JGI IMG/M metagenome (GOLD analysis project Ga0256826, IMG submission 185975) | Hydrothermal vent microbial communities from East Pacific Rise, Pacific Ocean - CV79 | ecosystem: Environmental > Aquatic > Marine > Hydrothermal vents | place: Pacific Ocean: East Pacific Rise...
CTGTTGTCGATAGACGTACAGTAATGCTGTATGAGAAAAAGTTTAGAGATAAGTTTTCTAAGATTGGTAACTTACATCAAAAATGTCCCTATTGTGCCCAAGGCTATAAATCACTTCATGTAGGTGAAAAAAAATGTCTGAACTGTAAAAAGACATTTCTTGTACAAAAACGTGTTCAAGATATGGGAACGGTTGCTTTTAAAGAAGAAGATAAAAGTAAGTTTGAAGCACAATGGAAAGCCGTTAGCGGTGCAAAGAAGTTTAAACTTTACCTACAAAAAGAGTATGTGTACATTCAAAAACAGCTTGAAAAACAGGGTAAACGTAACTTAAAACAAAATGACATAATGCACGCAGTGATTGATGCCTATGCTAAAAATTCTATTAATGTTGGGCATTACCAGTTGTATGCTAGTTTTATGTTTTATAAGGCGGAGTTACTTAGAAGTGAACAGCGTTTTGCAGAGGCTCTGAACTACTACTTTTATGTACACTTCTTACACTGTAATGGTGTCGACAATAAGGCAAACTTTATAGCTACTACAGGAATGAATGAAGAGTTAAAGGCACGTATTTCGGAGCTTTTAGATCTAGGTGACCTACAGAGTAAAAAAGTTCAAGAGCTTTTTAATTATGCCTTACTTTCTCTTAACAAGTTTACGCCAGAAGTTTTGAGTGTCAGTATGCATAAGAGTTACAGCTTGTTAATAAAAGAGTTTAAAGAGTTTGATGCGCTAAAAGAGGGTTATAAACCTATGCGTTCATTTGTACTGTACACAAAAGCGAGTTAAGAAAAGAGTTTTCTTACTCGCCTTTTAAGTCATCTAATGAACTAAGTAATGCGCCTAGTTTGTTTTTAACTTCAAGGTACTCTAACTCAGGGATGGAGTCAGCAACGACGCCTGCCCCTGCTTGAAAAACAATACGGTCATTTTTAATCATAGAGGTTCTAATTGTAATTGCTGAATCCATGTTTCCATCAAATCCAAAGTAACCAATAGCTCCTGCGTAAAAACCACGTTTAATACCTTCATACTCAGCAATTAATTGCATTGCCCGAATCTTTGGTGCACCGGTCATTGTCCCAGCCGTAAAAGTCGCTGCAAAGAGGTCAAACATATCTTTATCTTCACGAAGTTCAGCAACTACATCCGTTACCATATGCATTACGTGAGAGTACTTTTCAACATGCATCATGTCATGGACTTGTACACTTCCCGTTTTTGCTACACGGCTAACGTCGTTACGTCCAAGATCAATGAGCATTAAGTGCTCTGCACACTCTTTAGGGTCGCTAGTAAGCTCATCTTCCATCTCTTTGTCTTTGGCAAGTGTAGCCCCACGTTTACGTGTTCCTGCAATAGGTTTAAGAAGTAGTTCACCATCTTGTAGACGTACCATTACCTCAGGGGAACTTCCTACAATACTAAAGTCTTCAAACTCAAGAAGAAACATGTAGGGAGAAGGGTTCTTTGTACGAAGGATACGGTAGAAGCTAAAAGGGTCAACTTCTGCCATCGCGGTATAACGGTTAGCCATTAAGATTTGAAAAACATCACCACTTTTAATCATCTCTTTTGACTCAGCTACCATCTCAAAAAACTTCTCTTTTGTAAAGGCAAAGCTTCCTGTTGTTTCAGAGTCAATAGCTTTAAGTGGAATGTAGTCATACGAAGATTTTAATTCTGCTTCAATCTCGTTAAAGTTCTCTGCTATCTCATCCATAGAGCTGACTAAGGTGAGTTTATGAGTCTTATGCGAGTAAACCACAATAAGTTTTGGTCGAATAAGGTCTAAGTCTGGTGTATGAAGTTCATCTTCTAAGGCGTCCATAGTTGACTGTAGTATAGGTTCAAACACTTTAACCATGTCGTAACCAATGTAACCGATGAAGCCATCAATGTAACCAATACCTAACTCTTGAGTCTTTTCACGATAAGCTTTTTGATCAAGCTTGTTGTAGTAGCTTTTTAAAAAACTAAAAGGGTCTTCATCAACCGTTTTACTTTGAGAATTTTGGTCAGTGTAGGTAGTGATGTTGTCTTTAAAAACAAGACGTTCTAAGGCACCAATGGCGATAAAAGAGTAGTTGCCTTCGCTAGAGCCCGCACTTTCAAAAAGAAAAGAGATTTCATCTTTGAAGTGGGTTTTGAGTTTGTTGTACACCGCGATGGGTGCAAATTGGTCGAGTGTAAATGCAGATGAGTGTACCAAAAATTAAATCCTAGAAAGAAATGCGCCAGTAACGATTTTAGCTCTTACTGTAGGTAAGTCTTTACGTGCTGCCTTGTCGCTTGCATACGGACCAACAAGAACTTTTGTCATCATTGCATCGCCTGCATTAACTTTGTGTATTTTATAAGTGTAACCGTTGTCTGTAATTTTCTTTAAGAACTTTTTGTCCGGAGCAAAACGACCAAATGAACCTACTTGAATGTAGATGTTTCCTGTTTTAGCAATAGAGTTTTTCGGTGCTGCTTTTTTAGCAGGTTTAGTCACTGTTTTTTTAGTCACTTTTTTAGGTGCAGGTTTACTCACCTTTTTAGCAACAGGTTTTTCATATTTAGCCGGAACAACCACTTCAGTTACCTCTTCTTCAAAGACTTGGTCTGGACCAGAAATAAGTTCAGGCTCTTCACTTTGTTGTTTGATTTTAGCGGCAACATCGGCAAGACTCTCTTGTTCGTTTTGTACTTCATCAATAGCAACAGGTTGGAAAAGTGGGTCCTCTTCAATGGTTGCAGTAGAAACTTTTGGTGGCTCAATAGGCTGAGGAAGGTTAGCGGTACCTTCTGAATTAAGACTACTCATAATCACAACAACGATAATAAGTAAGATAGCTAAAGAAGCAACTGCAAGCATGATTTTTTTCATACCGTTGTTACCGCTACTGCGATTTAAAATAATATCGTTTAATTCGTTTTTCTCTTCCATTGAAACATCCTTAAATATTAAGTTATTTATTTACAAAGCAAAATGTATGCCTGAAGTTTAATTACTCTTATTATACAGAGTTTCTGATGATTTTAGATTAGTTTCTGATTAAAAGTTGTGATTTTGTTGTTTTACGGAGGTAAATAGGTGAGTTGTGGAGTGGTTTTTAAAGAAATAGAGGTAATCCACGCAGTGGATTACATGTGTTTAGACCAAGAAGCTCCGCGTTCTTTTGCATAAACCTCTTTGGGAATATTTAAAATATTGTACTCCAAAGGAAGGTCTTGTGTAGGAAAAACACGCCACTGTTTTGGCATTTTTGAGGCCAGCTTCATAGAGATGAGTTTTCCAAGTTGGTAGGCTTCTTGTAAGGTTGTATGCCCTTTGTGAATGTATAAGTGCAGATGCCCTGTTGTTTTTGTCTCAAAAGCAGTGAAGTTAATGTAACCCTCTTCACGTAAAAGAAGTTGAGCCTTATGATAAAAACGTTGAGGATCTCTCCCATTGTAGTCAATAACAATGTTTTCAACTTTATCACGAGAGTTTATAAGAGAGTGGGCGATCGTAATGTCACCCTTAATGTGTTGGTTAATTATGGCTTGGTTGAGAGGTTTGTTGACTTTTTCGTACTTGTTGTAGAAAGTACGTCCCTTGTAGGAAATTTTATCGACTACAGTATCTGATTTTACCCAGTAGTGATCAGATACCATTTTAATGAGTTTTAAGTCCATTGCTGTCATTGGTAACCCCTTAGAAAGTATATTATTAGCGCAGTGTAAACCTGCATCTTACATAATAAAAAATTATTTTAATATGTAGACTGTGTATATATAATAAACTCTTTTGCCATCGTTGTCAACTCTTTTTTCACTTTTTCTTGAACTTGTGTGTTATTTACATCATCTAGCACGTCTGCCATGCGGTTTGCAATGATTTCAAATTCTTTCTCTTTCATACCACGGCTTGTTAAGGCAGGCGAACCTACACGAATACCTGAAGTTACGAAAGGAGAACGTGTTTCACCTGGAACGGTGTTCTTGTTTACCGTAATACCTGCATTTCCAAGAGCAGCGTCTGCCTCTTTTCCTGAGAACTCTTTGTTAATGAATGAAACTAATACTAAGTGGTTGTCTGTTCCGTTAGAAACAACATCATAACCACGTTTAATTAAGGTGTCAGCAAGAACAGAAGCATTTGCCTTAACTTGTTTAGCATAGGTTTTCCACTCAGAAGAAAGATTGTACTTAAAACCTACCGCTTTAGCAGCGATCACATGAACCAGTGGTCCACCTTGAAGACCTGGGAAGATTGCTGAGTTGATTTTCTTAGCGATATCTTCATCATTAGTCATAATCATACCACCACGAGGCCCTGCAAGTGTTTTGTGCGTTGTAGTCGTAACAACGTCTGCATAAGGGAATGGGCTAGGGTGCTCACCGGCACAAACTAAACCAGCAATGTGTGCGATGTCAGCAAATAAAATGGCACCAACCGCGTCAGCAATCTCACGGAATTTTTTGAAGTCAATCTCTCTTGCGTACGCCGAAGCACCACAAACAATGATTTTAGGCTGAGTGATTTTAGCAATGTCCATTACTCTGTCGTAGTTAATACGACCATCAAGCTCAACACCATACGTGAATGAAGAGTAGTTTTTACCCGAAAATGAAGGCTTAGAACCATGAGTTAAGTGACCACCATGAGATAAATCCATACCTAAGATTTTTTCTCCAGCTTTAAGTAGTGCTGCATAAACGGCACCATTAGCTTGAGAACCTGAGTGAGGCTGAACATTAGCAAACTTACATTCAAAAAGCTCACAGGCTCTGTCAATTGCTAGTTGTTCTACTTTATCAGCATACTCACAACCACCGTAATAACGTTTACCTGGGTAACCTTCAGCGTACTTGTTTGTAAAAACTGAACCCATAGTCTGCATTACAGCAGGAAGCGTAAAGTTTTCTGAGGCAATCATCTCTAGGTGTTCTGACTGACGTTCAACTTCTTGTTCGCAGTATCCAAATACTTCTGGGTCAAATGTTTGTAAATTACTAGTGTTCATGTCTTATTTTCCTTCGTTGTTTTTATTTTTAATTTAATTTATTAGTCGTGAATTTACGCGACTATTCGCTCTTTAACTCTTCGTCAATACACTCTTGTTCTGCTTGCGTAATTGGTTTCATAGCAGGAAAAAGTAGTACATCTCTAATGGTGTGTTGATTCGTTAACATCATTACAAGACGGTCAATTCCGATACCTTGTCCTGCTGTTGGAGCCATTCCGTATGAAAGGGCTTTAATGAAATCTTCATCCATTTCGTGAGCTTCGTCATCCCCACACTCTTTTGCATCAACCTGACCTTTAAAACGCTCATACTGATCAATTGGGTCATTAAGCTCTGAGAAGGCATTAGCAATCTCTTTACCCGCAATGAAAAGCTCAAAACGCTCAGTAATAGCAGGATTGTCATCTGAACGACGTGCTAGTGGAGAGATTTCAACTGGGTACTCTGTAATGAAAGTAGGGTTGATTAGTTTTGCTTCAACGAACTCGTCAAAAAGCTCTGCTTGAAGTTGACCAAGATTCATCTTCTCATTCACAGTAACATGGTGCTCTTTTAGATAAGCAATACTCTTATCTTTGTCCATCGCTACATCAGCAGGAACCCCACCAATGTCTGTTAATGACTGAATTAGAGGAATCTCAGTAAAGTCATCAAAATCGATAGTCAGGTCACCATAAGGAAGAACCTTTGGACGGTTAAGGTGCTCAAAAAGGTAATCAAAAAGCTCTTTCGTGATTTCGATTAAATCTTTATAGGTTTTGTAAGCCCAGTAAAATTCGATTGAAGTAAACTCAGGATTATGTGTTGCGTCCATTCCCTCATTTCTAAAGTTTCTGTTAATTTCAAAAACCGCTTCAAATCCACCAACGATAAGACGCTTGAGGTAAAGTTCTGGTGCAATTCTAAGGTAACGGTCAATACCAAGGGCGTTATGGTGAGTAACAAAAGGTTTAGCATTGGCTCCACCAGGAATTGGGTGCATCATTGGTGTTTCTACTTCTAAGAAACCCTTCTCTTCAAAGAAGTGACGGATTAAAGAGATAACACGAGAACGTACTTTAAAGGTTTTCTTAACATCGGCGTTCATGATAAGGTCAAGGTAACGTTGGCGGTAACGTGTCTCTTTGTCCGTAATACCGTGGTACTTTTCAGGAAGAGGAGAAAGTGCTTTGGTCATGATTTTTAGTTCATTAACATGTAAAGAGAGTTCACCTTTTTGCGTTACAAAAGGATACCCTTCAACTTCGATAATGTCACCGGTTTCCATAAGCTTTTTAATCTCGTTGTAGTAACCCTCTTTTAAGTTGTCACGAGCAACATAAATCTGAAGAACACCACTTTCGTCTTCAATCTTTAAAAATGAAGCTTTACCCATGTTACGGTAAAGTTTAATACGACCAGCAACAACGTATGAACGGTTTTCAGCGCGTTGGTCTTCCATCTTTTCAACATCAGCGTTAATGTTGAAAAACTTTCCAATAGTAGTGTTTCTTTCAGAATCGTTTCTGTAAGGGTTATGACCTAGGTCCTGAAGTTTTTTAGCTTTTTCGATACGTTGCTGAACGTATTTGTTTTCAAATGGCAATCTTTATCCTTGATTAAATAGTTGTTGTTTAAGTCTTACTGACAGTTTTTACACAGACCATAAATTTGCATAGAGTGGTCTTGCATTTTAAAACCGTGTTTATCGGCAATAGCGTGTTGACGCTTCTCAATCTCATCATCTACAAACTCAGTGATGTTGCCACATTCTGTACATATCATATGGTCATGATGATCTTTAGCGCCAAGTTCATACTTCTTACCCTGTGCTCCAAATGACAAAGAGGTGACAATGTTTGACTCTTCTAAACGAGAGAGTGTTCTGTACACAGTTGCAATACCTGTCTTAAGGCTAGGGTTCTCTTTTTGAATGAGTTGGTGCAGTGCTTCAGGTGTTAAATGTTCATCTGAATTGTAAAGGGTCTCAAGAATAACTTCTCTTTGAATAGTGAACTTTTCGCCATTCTTTTTAAGAAGAATTTTGAACTCTTCTAAAAGTTTGTCATAAGCAATGGTGCGTGATGTTAATGTTTTTTTACTCATTTAGATGCATCTCCTAGTGAAATATTACTCTCTTTAAGTTTCTCATTTACGGTGTTGATGATGTCGTCTTTTTCTTTGTCTGCAGCGTCAAGCATTGCTTTTGTACTTTCGTCAGCTAAAGCATCTTTTGCCTTGTCTACGTTTTCGTCAATACTGCTGTTAATGTCATCTGCAATTTGCCCACCATCAATATGCATAATAAAACGACCGGTTTCAACAAGAGCTGGAAACATAATGCTTCCTTCCATGTCAAAGTTGTCTCTTACGGCTTTGAAGTTATACACGGCATAGACAATAACTGAAGCAATAAAGAAAAACTTTCCAGAACCAAAGATAAAACCTAAAATTTTGTCTAAAAGACCTAAACCACTCAGTTTGGAGAACTTTTTAAACAAAATTCCTAGTCCTATCATTGCTCCCCAAAAAACAGCTAAGGTACTTAAAAAACCTAAGAAGTTAATAGCAGCAGGTGAGTCAAACTTGAAGATAGCATCTGAAAGGAAGGTTCCTACATCTGTTGCCACCCTAGAAGCGATAAAGATACCCCCAACGATACCTACTAGTCCAAATAACTCTTTAAAGAAACCGTTTAAAATTCCTTTTAAGCCCAGAAGTAAAATGATACTTCCTACAATTAAATCAAAAATACTAAAATCCATTTTTATCCTACTATTACTTGGTCTTTACCGCTACTTTTAGCAGTATATAGCGCTTTATCAGCGCGTTCAATAAAAGAATCACAACTGTCCCCCGCTTGGAAATGTGTAATTCCCATGCTTAGTGTGATTTTAATCTCATGGTTCTTATAAAAAAGTGTGTTGTCACGAACCCCTTTTAAGATACGTTCGGCTACTTTTAATCCTGTCTGTTCATCTGCTCGAGAGAGTATAATTAAAAATTCCTCGCCACCAAACCTAAAAACCTTGTCACCGTCGCGAAGACAAGAACTTGTAAGTTTCGCTAGAAATATTAAGACTCTATCTCCGGCTAAATGACCATAGGTGTCATTCACCTGTTTAAAGTCGTCAATGTCAATGAGAATGATACGGGTGTCAAGTCTTTTACGTTGAATTTTACATAAAGAACCTAAATAGGTGTCTAAGGCACGTCGGTTATAGGTTCGTGTGAGGGGATCTAGGTTTGAGCTTTTTTCTAAGACAGTAATTTTGCCTCTGAGCTCTTCAATGGTTTCATTGGCTTTTCTCATCTGTGCTTCGACTTGGTCGTAGACGCTGTTGAAACTGTCTAAGATTTTATCAGATTCATTGGCAAGCATTGCCGAAGAGCTTTTGATAAGATTTTTTTGTTCTTGATTTATCTTTTGGACAGAATCTCTTGTCTGCTCATACGAATCTAAACTCTCTTTTGCAATTTCTTTGTAGTCTAGGGTGAAGTCTTGTCCTACAGCATGTAGGTTTAGGGAGCTAGAAGACTTGCTATTTAAGGCTTGTGCTAGGCGGTGCAGGTCGTCGATGATGAGTTTTGAATTGTACTCATCTTGTGCCTTGAGTTTCTCTAAGATAGCAGTGAAAGCAGCGTTAATGGTCTGTTCAGCTTGTTGCTTTGTCACGTTTCACTACTCCTTATTTAGGCTTTATTTTAAGCGCAATTATACCTCTTTTAGCATAAAACAAGCTTTTGTTTTTAATTTAGGCGATTTTTGAGGGTAAAACGTGGGCTGTTTAGCCTTGTTTTAGGTATTTTTGGATAATATCCTTCCCATTATTATAGATTTATAAATTTGCAGGGCAAAACTTGCATGAAAATGAGGACAATATGAGCACTTGGAACCCACAAAGTTGGAGAGATTTTCCAATTAAACAACAACCTACTTACAATGATGCCGACCATCTTAAACGTGTAACGCAAAAACTTAGTGAACTACCACCTTTGGTATTTGCAGGTGAAGTTCGTTCACTTAAAAAACAATTTTCTGATGTTGTTGAGGGTAAGGCTTTCTTACTTCAAGGTGGAGATTGTGCTGAAAGCTTTTCTGAGTTTAAAGCAGACAATATTCGTGATACCTTTAAAGCGATGATGCAGATGGCAGTGGTAATGACTTTTGCTGGGTCTTCTCCTGTGGTTAAAATTGGACGTATGGGTGGGCAGTTTGCTAAACCTCGTTCATCTGACTTTGAAGAAGTTAATGGTGTTTCTCTTCCTTCATACCGTGGTGATATCATCAATGGTGTTGAGTTTACTGAAGAAGCGCGTATTCCCAATCCAGATAGAATGATTCAAGCCTATAACCAGTCATCTTCTACATTAAACCTTTTACGTGCTTTTGCTAACGGTGGTTTAGCAGACTTAAAAGAGGTAAACAAATGGAACCTTGACTTTGTTCAAGACTCTCCACTTAAAGAGAAGTATGAAAATATGGCCTGTCGTATTGAAGAGTCTTTACGTTTTATGGAGGCCTGTGGTGTGAGTTCTAAAAACTACCGCACGCTACGTGAAACAGACTTTTATACTTCACATGAAGCACTTCTTTTAGAGTATGAAGAAGCATTTACGCGTCAAGATTCATTAACAGGTGACTGGTACGATACTTCAGCACACATGTTATGGATTGGTGATAGAACGCGTCAACTTGATGGTGCACATATTGAGTTTATGCGTGGTATTAAAAACCCTATCGGTGTAAAAGCAGGTCCTACAATGTCTCCCGATGAGTTAATTAAACTTATTGATGCAGTAAATCCTGAAAATGAGTCAGGTCGTCTGAATGTTATCGTTAGAATGGGTGCAGATAAGGTTGAAAACCATCTTCCTGAACTTATTCGCGCGGTGGAACGTGAAGGTAAAAAAGTACTGTGGTCATGTGACCCAATGCATGGAAATACGATTAAGTCTTCAACCGGTTTCAAAACACGTCCTGTTGATGCAGTTTTAGCTGAGATGAAAAACTTCTTTGCGGTTCATAATGCAGAAGGTACTTATGGTGGTGGTGTTCACTTAGAGATGACAGGTAAGAATGTTACTGAGTGTACCGGTGGTGCTTTTAATATTAGTGATGAAGACCTTAAGTCTCGTTACCATACGCATTGTGACCCTCGTCTTAATGCTGACCAAGCACTAGAACTTGCATTTTTAATTGCAGACTCTTTAAAAGGGGCAAAGAAGTAATTCTTTCCCTTTTCTCCTTCTTCACTTCATAGTAAATTACATTTTATTTTTTATAATTGTTTTATAATGTTTACACTTGTGCCTTTTTAAGATTTCTTTCAGCTTTAAGCTTATAGTATATATATAAGATTAAACAATACAAGGGGTCACAGATGAAAATATTAGTAGCAACAGCATTGTTGGGTTTAAGCCTCACTTCACTTTTTGGTGCGAGTGAGACAGCCTTTCCTTCAGACTTTAAGTCTTATCCTTCTGCATCTACCACATTAACGCATATTGGAGCACTTCCTGGGTGTGATGCAGACGTTTCTAGCCTTCCTAAAATTTATCAAGAGACGGTTTCAACTTACTGTAATATTAAGCCTGGTGGTCCGGGTAAGGTTGATGTAACCGTTAAGCCTTCTGCTATGGATGCGTATAAAAAACGTAATGGAAAGTTTGCCGATGGTGCCGTACTTATTTTATGGTTAAAAGATATTAAAGCAATCTTTGTTACAGAATATAAAGGGGGCAAACCACTGTATGGTGTCTTTACAGAAGATGGAAAAGATATTGCAGGTGCAGATGGTAGTGGTTTAAGTCCAAATGATTGTCGAACTTGTCATACCGGTTATGGTGCATTTTGTCTTAATGGTCAATGTGGAACACAAAAATAGAGTTAACTAAGGCTATCACATGAATAAAATTTCTATTCAACTTAAGTTTACAATTGCCTTTATTATAGTGGGAATCTTATTCTCACTAGGTGTAGGAATCGGTTTTTATAATCATATTTATAATTCTAAAGTTCAAAGTATTATTACAAAAGCGCAAACTGCCTTAAGTCCTATCGCTTCAGTTTCAGAAACAGCGGTTTCGGGTGCAAATATAATGAAGTTACGAAGCAGTGATATTGAGTCAATTTTGGAGATTTCAAATGCTCTATATGTAGATATTAATGGACTTAGTAATGCGATTCCAGCCACAGTCTTTGCAGCAGAACAGCCTCCTAAGAAGATAGCTTTTATTTATGAGAGTGAAAAAAAGGTAGACAGTGCACGTATTAGAAGGTTAGAAAAAGAGGTTGTAGAATCTTCTGATGGGTATGTAATTGATAAAGATGTTCTTGTTATTTATCAAAAGTTAGATATTCCAAATGGGGGTTCTGTTATCGCTATCTTTGATGCTTCTGAGATGCTCTCTGTTCGTTCAGATGTTTTGATGCTTTTACTTCTTATCTTATTGCCAGGGCTTATTATAGGAACAGCGGTGATGAATGTAGTGGTTAAATATATGTTTAGAGATTTAAAAACAATTTCTGAAATTATCTCTACAGACATTAATGATTTAACTAAAAATATGGAGGTGCATTCACAAGATGAGGTGGGTGTTATTGCAAAAAACATTAATAACTTTTTTCATAATATGCAAGGTATTGTTATTGATATTAAAAACCTTGGAGATACGAATGCCCAAGATGCACAAGCTCTGATGAACTATGTAACGACCATTAAGTCACATATTACGAACCAGCAGCGCCTAGTTGAAGACAATGTTAAAAATGGCGAAGAGGTAAGTGTTGAGCTTAAACACTTAGTAGAAGAAGCTCAAAAATCACAAGAAGAGATTAGTGGACTTCAGCAGAGTATACTTGTGGCAAACAGAAGTATTGAGACCCTTCATGACATTGTTCAAAGTGGAAATGAGAAAGAAGTTGAGCTAAGTGAACGTTTAAGCTCTTTAAACTCTGAAGCCTCACAGGTTAAAGATATTTTGAGTGTAATTAGTGACATTGCTGATCAGACAAATCTACTGGCTTTAAATGCAGCTATTGAAGCAGCTAGAGCGGGTGAACATGGACGCGGTTTTGCTGTTGTTGCCGATGAGGTAAGAAAACTTGCCGAACGAACACAAAAGTCCTTAACAGAGATTCAAGCCACCATCAATGTTATCTTAGAGTCTATTGCTAATGTAACAGAAGAGATGAATCAAAAACTTAAAAATGTGCATCTACTTGAAGATGCTTCAGCAGATGTGTCTAATGTAATAGGTGATATTTCAGAAGTAATGGACCATACCATTGAGGTCTCTAATGCTTCGGTTGAAGTGACCAATGAACTCTCTAGAAAAATAGATGGAATGATTAGCCATAATCAGAAGATTTTTGATGTGAGTCTTTCTAATACAAAAGAGGCTGATAAAATTGCTGATGTTTCGCAAAACACTAAAAATCAAGCTGATAAATTACAAAAAGAGTTGTCAAAGTTTAGAACGTAGAAAGACCCACTCTTCAAAAAGAGTGGTTGTGCGTTACATGCTTTTAATAACGTTTAAAAGCTCATCAGGACGGTTAGAGTACTGAATGGCAGTATCTTTAGAGACAATTTTCTGTTTAATAAAGTCAATTAACTCTTGCGTCTGCGTTACCATTCCTGTTTCAAGTTGATTTAACTGCATTTGAGAATAGAGTTGGTGAACCTTATCTTCACGAATAAGATTTTTAATAGCAGGGTTAGTAATCATAATCTCTTGCGCTGCAATACGACCTCCACCAATACGAGGAAGAAGTGCTTGTGAAATCACGGCTACCAAAGAGGTTGCAAGTTGTGCACGAACCTGTGGTTGCTCATCCCCAGAGAAAACATCAATAATACGGTTAATTGTCTCAGGAGCTGAATTGGTGTGTAAGGTTCCAAAAACCAAGTGACCTGTTTCTGCCGCAGTTAAAGCTGCACCAACCGTCTCTTGATCACGCATTTCCCCAATGAGGATGATGTCTGGATCTTCACGCATTGCAAACTTAAGTGCCTTACCAAATGAAGTAGTATCTGTTCCTACATTACGGTGGGAGAAAAGACATTTTTTATTGTCGTGCATAAACTCCACTGGATCTTCAACGGTAATGATGTGTTTGTTTTCAGTCTCATTAATCTCATTTAACATGGCGGCAAGTGTGGTTGATTTACCTGAACCCGTAGGACCGGTTACAAGGATAAGACCTTTTTCACGTTTTACCATCTCTTTAAAGATTTTCTTGGCACCAAGTTGGTCAAGTGAAGGAATCTCAATAGGAATAATACGAAAAGCACAGGCGATGTCACCCATAGTACGGTAGTAGTTGGCACGAAAACGACCGATATCAGGAAGAACAATGGCAAAATCCAGTTCTAACTCTTCTTCAAAATCTTTTTTCTGTTTGTCCGTTAAGAGTGAGTACGCCATCTCTTCAATTGCTTTTCCATCCATTACTGGAAGGTTAAGTGAAACTAACTTTCCATCAATACGAATTTGGGGTTCTGAACGGGTAACTAAGTGCAGATCTGAGGCTTTGTAAGCAACAACAGATTTTAAAAGTTTTCTAATATCTAAACTCATTATTTTCCTTTAATTGGGTAATGGGCACCTCTAATAAC
>Ga0256826_1001715_pt1 | contig 13593 bp, 11 predicted proteins | sample CV79metaG_FD_185975 | JGI IMG/M metagenome (GOLD analysis project Ga0256826, IMG submission 185975) | Hydrothermal vent microbial communities from East Pacific Rise, Pacific Ocean - CV79 | ecosystem: Environmental > Aquatic > Marine > Hydrothermal vents | place: Pacific Ocean: East Pacific Rise...
TAAGGCTAGCACCACATAGGATGCTTAGAGTCAAAAGTTGGTGGTCTACAGTCCAAGATAGCTTTTTGAGCTATTTCCCAGATAATATAGCTTCTAGATTGAGAGTAGATAGTGTCACAGAACCATATCAGATAGCCAACTCTCTAAATTCCATACATAATGGTGGACTCTATGGGCAAGGGCTTGGTAATGGTCAGTTCAAGCTAGGGTTCCTCAGTGAGGTTCATACAGACTTTGTACTAGCAGGACTGACAGAAGAGTTTGGTATTTTGGGGTTAGCAGTTGTCTCTGTACTGATACTATTTATTGTTTATAGGATATTTATCATAGCCTCTAGTACACATAATCCCATATATCATCTATTTAGTTTGGGAGTAGGGCTATTGATTATATTTGCTTTTCTAGTCAATAGTTATGGTATATCTGGACTTATTCCTATCAAAGGAATAGCAGTACCATTCTTGAGCTATGGAGGGTCACATATATTGGCTAGTTCTATAGCTATAGGTATGGTGTTGATGATATCTAAGGATAGAGATAAAAATAATAGGAGTAGGGTATGAGTATAGTAATGACAGGTGGTGGTACAGGTGGACATCTAGCTATTATAAAAGCAGTCAAGGAGCATCTTCATGATGATGAACTCGTCTATATAGGCTCTACACAAGGGCAGGATAGACAGTGGTTTGAGAACGATGAGAGCTTCACTGCTAGATATTTCCTAGAGACTCAAGGGGTAGTCAATCAGAGAGGATTGGGTAAGCTCAAATCACTATGGATGCTCATCAAAGCTACTAAAAGGGCTAGAGGGCTACTCAAAAAGCATGGAGCTTCTGTGGTATTTTCAGTAGGTGGTTTCTCCTCAGCTGCGACTGCTTTTGCTGCCAAATCATTGGGTATTCCTCTAGTGATTCATGAGCAAAATGCTGCTATGGGCTCACTCAATAAACTACTCAAACCTTATGCTGACAACTTTATATCCTCATACATAGAGAGTAGTCCTATCAAAGCATACCCCATCAAAGATATATTTTTCAAGAATGCTCATATTCGAACAGATATACAAAGTATTATATTTATAGGTGGTTCACAAGGAGCAGTAGCTATCAATAAACTAGCTCTCCAACTAGCTCCCATACTACATAAAAATGGTATCCATATCATGCATCAAGCAGGAGAGAGAAATATAGAGTCAGTCAAGAGCGAATATGAGAAACTAGGTATAGAGGCTGATATATTTGGGTTTACTATAGAGCTAGAGAGCTATATGAATAGAGCAGATTTTGCTATAGCTAGAGCAGGGGCTTCTACACTATGGGAGCTCTCAGCCTCAGCTATACCTACGCTATATATCCCATACCCATACGCTGCAGCAGATCACCAGTATCACAATGCCAAATTTCTAGTAGATGGAGATATGGCATGGGTAATGCGTGAGAGTGAGATAGATATGGAGCAGATAGAGCAGATACTATCTCAAGGCATGGAGCCTAGAAGCAAAAAACTTATAGAATCTATAGAGCCAAACGGAGCAGAGCAGATAGCTAAGCTCTTGGAGGGGTATTGATAAAGTACAAATAAAATAAATAGAGTAAGCTATAATATATAGCTCTTAAAGGATTGAGATGAAGATATCAAGTTTATTGGATACAAAAACACTTTCATATAATGAAATTATAGGAAATGGAAAAATCTATAGGGTTCCTGATTTTCAAAGAGATTACTCTTGGGATGAAGATAACTGGGAAGATCTGTGGAATGATATAGTTATGCTTAGAGATAGTGATATAGAGAAGCAAGAGTCTCATTATATGGGCTCGATAGTTCTATTGAATAGTGGAGATTCAAACTATAAAATTATAGATGGACAACAGAGATTTACCACATTAAGTATCATTAGTTTAGCAGTCATATCAAGACTTAAAGATTTGATTAAAAATGGAATTGATATAGATAAAAATAGTGAGCGAGTTGAACTCTTGATGAAAGAGTATATAGGTCATAAAGACTCTGTATCTCTCACCTATTCAAGCAAACTATTTCTAAATGAAAATAATGATGGCTTCTATCAGAGACGACTTCTATCATTTAAAGAGCCGATAAATATTAAAAAGTTATTAGATTCTGAAAAGCTCCTCTGGAGAGCATATGAATTCTTTATGGCTAAAATAAATAGTTTGTTTGATAATCTAAGAGAGGGAAGCCAATTGGCATCGTTCTTGAAAAATGTAGTAGGAAGTAATCTATTATTTATACAAATTACTGTTGAAAATGAACTAAATGCTTATACTGTATTTGAAACCTTGAACTCTAGAGGTGTTGAGCTGACATCAACTGATTTATTGAAGAATTATCTATTTTCATTGGTAGCAAAAAGTACTTCAGATTTAGATCAAGTAAAAAAGCAGTGGAAAAAGATAATTGACATTATTGGGCTTAAACAGTTTCCAGTTTTTTTAAGGCATTATCTAAATAGTCAAATGAAATTGATAAATAAAAGTTATCTATTTAAAGCAATAAAATCTACAATTAGAGAAGATAGAGATGTATTTGACCTACTAGATAGACTAGAGGAATCTGCCTATATTTATATGGCATTAGCAAATCCAAATGATGAATATTGGAGAGAAGATAAAGAACTATATGAATCTATAGATGCATTGAAACTTTTTGGAGTTAGTCAATATAAACCATTACTGATGGTTTCATATCTGCACTTGTCTACACAAGATTTTAAAAGGCTATTAAAAGTAATTGTTGCTATCTCATATAGATATAGTGTTATTGGACGACATCAAACTAATATTATGGATAAGATCTATAATCGAGCTGCTATTTATGTCTATACAAATCAAGATACTATTAATATTGCTACAATTTTAAATAAAGTTAAAGATCTATATATTACAGATGATGATTTTAGAAACTCTTTCGAAGGTAAAGTCTTTAATACAAATAATAATAATCATAAAAAACAAGCTAGATATACGCTATATAAGCTTGAAGGACAGATAAAAAATGGTAATAAGTATGATTATCTAACTGATGCAGGAACAATAGAGCATATCTTACCTGAAAATCTTTCTGAGGAGTGGGAAGAGATATTTTCAGAAGATGAGCATGCTAGAAATGTATATAAAATTGGTAATTTGACTCTATTAGAGGCTAATAAAAATCGAGATATTGCAGATAAGATATTCCAAAAAAAGAAATTAGTTTATGAAGAGAGTAGATACATAATTACAAATACAATAGATACTTTAGAGTGGAGTGTAGCTACAGTGAAAAGTAGGCAGTCTAGATTGGCAAATATCGCTTGTGGAGTTTGGAAAGTACAGTTTAGCTAGTCATTACTCTAGCCATATCCACAAGCCTTGATGCATATCCATACTCGTTGTCTTGCCATGCTGATACTCTGATGAGGTTATCACCTGCAATGTCTAGTAGAGGTATATCTATGGTGGCACTGTATGGGCTAGAGATATAGTCACTAGATACTTTTGGCTCTGTGGTGGTATCTAGTATGTTTTGGTAGTTGGCTTTTACCTCTTTTGCTATTATATTCTCTAGATGCTCTTTGGTGGTGGAGCTATCTACTTTGATGAGTAGGTCATACATAGTAGTGGCTGCTACAGGGATACGGATACTTTTGGCATATAAATTGTCTCGCAGATGTGGGAAGAAATATGCAGTGGCTCTAGCTGCACTACTATCTATGGGTATTATATTGACAGCAGCTGCTCTAGCTCTACGGATATCAGATGAGTAGTGGTTGGAGTCTAGTAGGTTTTGGTAGACTGTATAGCTATGGAGCATATGCATCTGAGCTCCTCTGACTTTATAATGTTTATCGATGATGGATAGTATCGGTACTATGGCGTTTGTGGAGCAGCTAGAGTTGGAGATGATAGGCTCACCGTGGTAGCTGTTCTCATTGACACCGTATATATATGTAGGCATATTATCTTTGGGTGGAGTGGAGACTACTACTCTCTTGGCACCATTTTTTATGAAAGGTATCGTATCTTCTAGAGTGAGAAAAATCCCGCTACACTCCAGCACTACATCTATATCATCCAATTGTAAATCTGATGGGTGACTCTCATTTGATACCTTTATCATATGCTCATCTATCTTTATACCATTATCAACTATAGATATATCATATGGTAGTGTCTCATATATAGAGTCATATTTGAGCAGGTAAAGCATCTGTTCAATACTGTATAGATCATTGATACCCACTAGCTCCAGATCATCACTATCTAGTATAATCCTCGCCGCACTTCTGCCTATACGACCAAAGCCATTTATAAATACTCTTATTTTTCTCATCTGTATCTACCTCTTTTTCTTGGTTTGTATTGTACACAAATACAATAAAAACTACTTTTACAACTTTTTAGATATAATCTACAAAAATATTTATTGGAGAATTTTAGATGACAGAAGCAAAATATATATGGATGGATGGTGAGCAGGTAGATTGGGCTGATGCCAAGGTTCATGTATTGACACATACACTACACTATGGTAATGCAGTTTTTGAGGGTACTAGAGCCTATCAGACAGAAGATGGACTAGCGATATATAGACTAGAAGATCACTGTCGCAGACTATATAACTCAGCTAAAATAGTAGCCATAGAGCCAAATAGAGATTATGAAGAGGTCAAGCAGGCTCATATAGATCTGCTAAGAAGCAATGACTTCAAAGGTAATGTATATCTGCGACCACTCATATATCTAGGTTATGGACAGATGGGAATATATCACAAGAATGTACCAGTCAATACTATGATAGCAGCATGGGAATGGGGTGCATACCTCGGACAAGAGGGGCTAGAAAAAGGTATCACTACCTGTACATCATCTATTACTAGAAATCCAAATAGATCTACATTTGGCAAAGCAAAAGCAGCAGCTAACTATCTCAATAGCCAAATGGCTAAGTATGAAGCTATCGAAAATGGCTTTGAAGAGGCATTGATGCTAGATGAGAATGGATTTATCGCTGAGGGTACTGGTGAGTGTATATTTGTAGTGAGAAATGGTAAGCTAATCTCTCCGCCAAATGACAATTCACTAGAATCTATCACGCAAGCTACTATACTAGAATTAGCAGGTGATATGGGTATAGAGATAGAGAGAAGAAATATCACGAGAGATGAGATATATATAGCTGATGAAGTATTCCTCACAGGAACTGCTGCTGAGGTGACACCTGTCAAATCTCTAGACCATAGAGTCATAGGAAATGGCACTAGAGGTGAGGTGACCCATAAGCTCCAAGAAGCATATTTTGATGTCGTATTTGGACGCAATGAAAAATATAAGCACTACCTAACATACATATAAAGGATATACATGCCAGCAGACATGAATGATTATTTCAAAAAAAAGAGTGCTACCAATAGTAGTAAAAAGAGTAGTGGAGGAAACAACAATAAAGGTGGAGGGGATATACAAAATCCATTTGATGGTATGGGCAAGGGAGCGTCATGGCTTATCGTTGTAGCTATCATAGGATTTGCAATTTTTACTTTCAAGCCATTTACTATTATTAACTCAGGTGAGATAGGTATCAAAGTTAATACTGGAAAGTTTGAAAAAGAGCCTCTAAATGCAGGACTACACTTCTTTATACCAGTACTTCAAAAGATTATTCCAGTCAACACTAGAATAAGACTTATCACCTATAGTGATATAAATACTGCGTCACTAGGTGATTCGTATAGAGGTTTTGAGGGCGGATTGCGTAGAAATCCTGCTATCTCAGTACTAGACAAGAGAGGGCTTACAGTCAACATAGATATAGCTGTACAGTATAGACTCAAAGCAGAATCAGCACCAGCGACTATAGAGAAGTGGGGTTCAAGCTGGGAAGAGAAAATCATCAACTCAAAAGTGAGAGAGGTAGTCAGAGATGTAGTAGGGCAGTATACAGCCGAACAACTCCCAGAGATGAGAAATGAGATAGCCTCAGCTATACAGACAAAAGTCAAGCAGAGCGTGGATGACCTACCAAATCAGCCTGTAATACTTACATCAGTGGAGCTAAGAAATATAAATCTACCTACAAAAATAAAAGAGCAGATAGAGAGAGTCCAGATAGCAAAGCAAGATGTCACCATAGCAGAGCAACAGAAAGAGAAAGCTAAACAGCAAGCTCAAAAGGCTGCAGAGGTAGCTAGAGGAGTAGCACAGAGAAACCGTATCGAAGCACAAGGTGAAGCAGATAAGATTAGAATAGAGGCAGAGGAGCAAGCAAAAGCAAATACGCTTATTTCTAAATCTCTAACAAAAGAACTACTTCAGCTAGAGCAGATTAAAACTCAGGGTAAATTCAATGAAGCACTAAGAGTCAATAAAAATGCTCAGATATTCCTCACCCCTGGAGGAGCTGTACCCAACATATGGGTAGATACCAAAAATAAAGGTCAAAGAGCTACAACAGTAGATCAATAAACAAAACCAATCCATAGTGCCTAGTCACTATGGATACTATCCCTATCCCCATACTATCATCGGAGAAATATATGAAAATTAATTGGCAGAAAAATCCACTTATACCAGCAGTAGCCCAAGACCATGAAACAGGTGAAGTACTTATGCTAGCCTATATGAATGAGGAGGCTTATGAGCTGACACTATCTACAGGATATGCACACTATTTTAGTAGAAGCAAGCAGAGAATATGGAAAAAGGGTGAGAGCTCCAACCATACACAAGAGGTCAAAGATATACTACTAGACTGTGATGCAGATACTGTGGTACTCAAGATTCATCAAAATGGTGTAGCGTGTCATACTGGTAGACGGAGTTGTTTTTTCACCTCAGTAGTACAAGACAAAGAGATAATAGCCCAAGAGATAGATACGAAGAGTATATATGGAGCAGTGGATACACTATATCATACTATACAAGAGCGAAAAACTGCCAAACTAGAAGAAAAATCATGGACAAAAAAGCTTCTTGATAATCAAGAACTAATGCTATCCAAAATAAAAGAAGAGGCTGATGAGGTGTGTGTAGCTATAGATAGAGAGAGTGATGCTCAAGTGATATATGAGTCAGCTGATTTACTATATCACACCTTGGTAGGTATGGCAAGTCGTGATATATCTCCCGATCAAGTAAAACAAGAGATTGCTAGAAGATTTGGGATGAGTGGTATAGCAGAGAAAGATAGTAGAGAGAATACAAAATAGTCTTTCTTAACATAATACAATATATTAAGTGATATCAAAAAAGTATGTTACAATTATAAGATAATTTAGTATTTTTGTATGATATACAATGTTGCTAAATTGGAATTTATGCTTTTTTGGCTATAGTCCGAGCCATTATCGATTAATTTAAAGGAGAGAAATTTTGAAATTACTAATAATACTGTTATTTTTGGTGGTGGATATCTATGCATTAGAGATATCTAGCCAAAGTCAAGCAGTAAATATTGCGGGAAAGCAGAGGATGCTTTCATATAGGATGTTCAAAGACCATCTTATGGTCTCTATGGATAACAATTACAAAAATCCAGAGGGAGATATAGAAAAATCTATAGAGAGTTTCAGTAGTACACTTATCGCACTTGGAGCATTTAGCAAAGATGCAAAAATAAAAACTCTGCTAAAAGATGCAAAAAAAGAGTTTGACTCTTTTAAGGTTATGTTAGGTACACCCATAACTAAAGCAAATGCCATAGAAAGTTTAGATAAAACTATAGCACTTAGAACAGTGTCTCATAAGATTACTATAGCATTAGAATCTGTGAATAAAAAAGATGAAAATGGTATCGTAAATAAATCTGGTAGACTCCGTGCTATCTCTCAGGTGATAGCCTCTTTATATTTGCTTAAAACAATGGGGGTAGAGTCACCTAAAATAAACAAAACAATGAAAACGGTGATGGGGGTTTTTAGAAAAACACTAGATACACTTAAAAGTTCACAATTAAGAGATGAGATAGTAGACAAAAAGCTTAAAAAGCTTGAGAGTATATATCTATTTTTTAATGTTATGAATGATGCAAAAAGTTTTGTACCTACGATTGTAGATAAAAAGTCAAATCAAATGTTTAAGTATTCAGATGAATTAACTAGCATATTTGTAAAAAAAATGAAATAAGGGGTTGAGTATGAAGAGAGTTGCAAAGATAGTTTTTATCAGTTTAATAGTACTTTTTGGAGCAAATGCACTGCAAGCAGAGAGTAATCTAGACAATAAAAGTCGTAATATGGTGGAGCTTATGAGATTGGCAATGTCATCTAGGGTAATGATACAAAATATTGCAAAAGATTATCTATATATAGGTAATAATGTGGCTACAAGCAGAGCAGAAAAAGAGCTCCAATCATCTGAAATGAAATTTAATTCCAAGATAAAACAGTTAAATATCTCCATGAATGATCCAAAAGTTAAAAACCTTCTTCTATTTATTGAGTCAAACTATGATGATATAAAAGAGCTACTAAAAGGTAAATATAGCTTGGATAATGCACAAGAAATTATAGATTTAGCAGAGGCTATATCTGAAGGTAGTTTGAGCATAGCAGGTAAAATCAAAATCAAAATTAAAGGCAAGGTACCAGTTTTTAAAGGGCAGAGATATCATACTGCACAAGTTGCAAAATATTATATGGCATACAAAGCAGGCATCAAGGATAAAAATACAATTTTAAATATGAATAGCTCAGTGAAACAATTAGCCAAATTGATAGATGATGTAAAAAACTATCAAGGTAACTCACCAGAGATGAACCAGCTAGCCAACAAAATAGATAAGCAGTGGAAGATAGTTCATAAATTTTATCTAGATATTGAGGATGGTGATTTACCCTTGATAGTGTATGATACTACCAGCAAGCTTGAGAAGCAATTTATAAAATATGTTAATCTAGCATATGACATGAAACATAAAAAGTAGCGAAAAGTATGCGTTTGGTTCTGTTTTGTTTATTGACCTTATCGATGTTTGCAGTAGGTGCTGTGCGTAATGATGTAGTAGTCTTAGAAGCATCAGAGGGGTTAAGATATAGCACACAAGAGATAAGTCGAGAGTATCTCATGAGCTATCTATATCCATATCATGAGTCATCTAAAAGTGATATAAAAGCTTATCTGAAGATTCTAGATGAAAATGTTAGAAAAATAGCGACAAATACAAATGATAAAAAAACCAAAGATTTGTTGAGCTATTTTGCTAGCAAGAGAGTGCAAGCGAGTGAAATACTAAGCCAAAAGATGAGTATGGATTCTGTAGAGTCCATGGTAGAGATAGGTGAAATATTTACAGAGGGTTCTAAAAGTATAGCTAAACAGCATATATATCCACTAAGCTTAGATGAGCAGATGCTTATGAATACTAGAGAGATGAATATACAGTTGACTATCATGGTTAAGTACTATATCCTCTATACGCTCAATCCAAAAGATAAAAAAAGTATAGATAATCTAGATAGTGCAATAAGTAGTTTTGAGAATAAGCTAAAAGATATAAAAAGATATAACTATAACATAAAGACTACTCAAACTAGAGATGAGATGATTAGTGCATGGGATAGTATGCGACAGTACCTTAGAGATATAGACAAGCTAAAGGTACCTGTATTGTTATCTATATCTAGTAAAGATATACAAAATTTGCTTACAACGCTAGGCATATATCATAGTAAAAATCAATAATTAGGAATTCAAATGAGATCAAGAGTAATTTTTTATTTTCTATTTATGCCCCTTTTGTTGATAACCGCTATACTGTCTTATATGGCATACAATAGCTTCACAGAGTATAAAGCAACAGAGCATAATCTAAACATCATAAGACTATCACAGAGTATTAGTATCAATATAGAAAATATAAATATTGAGAGAAAATATAGTATCCAAACCTTTAGTGGAGCTACAAAAATATATAAAGAAGAGCTTGAAAATAGTAGAGTCAATGTAGATAGCACATTAGATAGTACGCTAAATATTATAAGAAAAGATGAATCATTATCAAAATATCTGAATATTCATAAATCAATTATAGAAAATCTAGAGGGAGTTCGTACAAATATAGATACGCTGAGCAGTGACTTTGACAATATATTTAATGGAGGTTTTGATAAACAGATAGTTAGCCCTCAAATTGATATTGTAAAAGATTTAAGGAAATTACAGACAAAATATGATACTGATAAATATATTGATAGTTATATAAAGGTTCTTAATAATATAGAGATATTAGGCAGTGAACAGGCATATTTGCTTTATATAATAAATAAGCAGAAGAAAATGAGTATATCAGATGCTATATATTGGGAGTATATAGTTTCTCATGATTTAGTTGTTCGCTTGGATGAATTACCTCAAAAAAGTGTATCTGATGAGATATCAAAACTAATGGCTGGTCACTCTGAGATAGAAAAAATTAAAAAGCTTAGAGCTTCAATATGGCGACATTCTATAGATGCAAAATATCCAAATGAAAAAGATGTGATAGTAGAGACTTATGATAGCCTATTAAAAAAATTATATAGTACTGAGAAGATAATTTATAAAAATATGAAAAAAGATTTGGAAGAGTATTACTTGGCTATTAAAAAGCAGACTATAGAGTATACACTTGCTAGTCTATTTGGATTTATTATTATGATATTTCTTATTCGTACATTTAGTAGTGCCAATAAAGAGAAAGTAGAGCTAAAAAAAGCACTCCTTGAGATGATAGGACACCTTGATATAGATAAACAAAGTGAGCTAGATTCTATATTAAAGAAAGATAATATAGCAGAGGTATATAGATTCTTGGCAGATACAACCAAGGAAGCACATCTAGCAAAGAAGCAGGCTATAGAAGCTGAAAAAGTTAAAGATCTATTTTTGGCAAATATGTCACATGAGATAAGAACACCACTCAATGGAATACTAGGCTTTACACAGCTACTCAAAGAGACTCCATTAGAAGATAGTCAAAAAGAGTTCTTGGGTATTATCGAGAGTAGCTCTGACAATCTACTGAAAATTGTCAATGATGTACTAGACCTATCTAAGATAAAAGCCGATAAGATGGAGCTAGAGAGTATATCATTCGATACTATAGAGACACTAAATAGTGCTATAGAGCCTCATGAGATAAAGGCATCTGCAAAAAAGGTAGAGTACTCAACATTTGTGGATCCTACACTACCTCACCTCATAGGTGACCCTACCAAGCTATCACAGGTAATGACCAATCTTATCGGTAATGCTATGAAGTTTACCGATTATCAAGGTACTATCAAAGTATCAATAGATAAAATTGCAGAGACTGATAATGATGTCGAGCTTAGATTTAGTGTCAAGGATAATGGTATAGGGATAAGTAAAGAGCAAAAAGAGCATATATTCCAAGCATTTACTCAAGCTGATATCACAACCACTAGGGAGTTTGGTGGTACAGGATTGGGACTTGCAATTACTAGCAACCTTGTAGAGCGAATGGGTGGAAAGCTAGAGCTAGATAGCGAGATAGGAAAGGGAGCTGAATTTTATTTCTCTATCACATTAAAGAAGAGTTCAGACTCTGTAGATGTGGTAAATCTCCATCGTGGTATGAATATAGGTTATCTCAAACCACTGAATACACCTTTAAAAGAGGCAGAGCTGAATCTAAAGAGATATATAAAAGCTACAGGTGCAGATATTGAAGAGTTTAGCTCTATGGAGAGTAGTGATATTCAAAAGTATGATTTAGTGATTGCTGATTACTCTTTTGCGCAGATAAGAGAAAATATAGATATGTTGTCAAAAACTGCAAATCACCTAATAGTACTCACATTTATAACATACACAGCAGATGCAAAAGAGTTGGACGGTAAAGTAGATACTATCATATACAAGCCATTAAATATTACAAAAGTCAATAGAGCACTTAGTATTATAAGTGGTGATGAGGTAGTAGAAAAGAAACCTGATACTACCAATACATATGAGGCTAATAGACCTCAAATAGTAGAGAAGAAAAATATAGATAGACCAATGCTAGAAGGTAGTCATATCTTAGTAGTTGAAGATAATATCATAAATCAGAAGCTTATAGATAATATACTTTCAGGATTAGGGGCTATTATAAAGATAGCAAATAATGGTCAAGAGGCTGTAGATATCTTTACCACTACAGATAAATTTGATATTGTCTTTATGGATGCTCAAATGCCAGTTATGGGTGGTATAGAAGCTTCTCAAAAGATTGTGGCATGGGAGAAAGAGCAGGGTATCACACATACTCCAATAGTGGCACTCACTGCAAATGCTCTACATGGTGATAGAGCCAAGTACCTCGATGCTGGTATGGATGAGTATCTCTCTAAACCTATAGATATCAAAAAGCTAAAAGAGGTATTGGGGAAGTATACAGAAGCGAAATCTACTGATACAGAGCCAGATAATACTATAGTAGAGGAAGTCGCTAAACAAGTAGAAAAAGTGGAGCCTCAGAGTACAACAAAACATACTATAGCAGATAGTGAAATAGTAAGTAAGAATGAGATAAGTAATGATATCCTACTATATTGCAATAGTAAACTAGTTCACAAAATATACAATGGTGTATTAAAAGATAATGATATCCACTATACAAATGAGCTAGACACTCTATTATCTATGCTAGAAGAGACACATTATGATTATGTATTGATAGATTTGATGGAGCTTACGAGCGATATGTGTATGATTTTAAATGTAATACGAGAGTGGGGTGTAACTCCAATGGTTAGGGTACACGGTCATGATGATAATATTTGTGGAGATATCAAGAGCTATACATCTATACCAGAACTAAAAGAGATGATAAAGGTTACTGAGTAGATGTTCTCTAACCTCAAAAATAGAGCTATCATCACTGGACTAAAAGTAGCTATCAACAGTAAGATATCTAAATATGGTCAAGTAACTACTCTGGACTTAGATACTAAATCTAAGTTTATCTCTATGGACTTGGAGCTACTAGGAGAGAGTGAAGTGGTTAGCCTGACTGTAGATAGTTATAAAATAGATATAAACAGTACCCGTAGTGAGATAACACTATATGGAATTCATACTAATAAAAAGTGGCTAGATATGCTTGCTAGTGATTTTATAGTGGGTAAAACATTTACTATTCCTCCCAAATATGCAAAACACTTCAAAATATTAACTTAACCACCACAAAAAAGCTCTCCTTTACCACAAATAGTGTATAGATATTATTACTAAAACACGGAGCAAAATATGAAAAGAAATTTTAGAATAGTAACATTTGGGTATATCATAATATTGGGTATTACGCTAGGAGCTTCACTATTTGCTGGAGCAGTAGTAGCACCTATAATATTCAATAGTGGTGATCTGTTTATCCAACCTCTACTCTCTCATTATCAAGAGGGTGTCATCATGACAGAAAACTTCAAGAGGCTCGTTTATATTGTAGATATATCTATTGTATTGATAGTAATATATGAAGGTTACAAATACAAAATGTTTGAGAGAGACTCTATCACCACACTAGCTACTCTCATAGCAATAGCATCGGGCTTGTTCTTTGGACACTACTATATGCCTGACATCCTCAATATGCAGTTGGCAGGTGAAG
>Ga0256826_1001717_pt1 | contig 13587 bp, 14 predicted proteins | sample CV79metaG_FD_185975 | JGI IMG/M metagenome (GOLD analysis project Ga0256826, IMG submission 185975) | Hydrothermal vent microbial communities from East Pacific Rise, Pacific Ocean - CV79 | ecosystem: Environmental > Aquatic > Marine > Hydrothermal vents | place: Pacific Ocean: East Pacific Rise...
GATGAATCATTTGAGTTTTGATTGTATGAAAAAACGACTCTGCAACAGGCTTATTATGCTTCGAGTCAGTAGTGACCACAAACTTTTTTACAGTCCTGCATTTTAAGCCCATTTCTTTCATATGGCAGGCTACGCGGGTTCTGCTTACACCTGAGAATTCAGAATCCTCACGGATGTCGGCTGTGAGCATTGGGCTACCAACCATGCCTTTATGTTGTAAATACAGTTTCTTGATTCGCTCTTTGAGTTTCTTGTTTTCAGCTTTTTGATTTGAAATTGGGGCCTTTTTTCAATGATAATACCCGCTCGGGGAAACACTTAATACTTGGCACATTTTCTTCACCGGGAATGATGAACGGTTGTCCTCTATGAACTTGAATTTCATTTCGATGTTCTGCTGAAAATGGCCATGGCTTTTTTTAATATATCTCGTTCCATCGTGGTGTCTTTAAGCTTTTTCTCAAGGTCACGAATCTTTTGTTGTTGAGAAGTCAATGCTTCTCGACCATTACCTGGAAAAGCAAGCTCTTGACTGGCTTGATGCTCTCGCCGCCACCTGTAAATTAGATCTTTTCCTATTCCAAGGTTTTCAGCTACAGTGGCAACTGTCCTGCCTGGCTCTTTTGTTAGTTGAACAGCATTACGTTTAAAATCTGGATCATACTTTCTGCGCTCTTGAACACTCATAATTTCCTCCTGCCAATAATATTACCAATGGCTTAACAGAGTGTCCACTTCTCTATAGCAGGATCAAACGGTTCAGATTGTGGTTCGCTAGGCTCTCACAATCTAACCTTATTCGTTAAGCACTTTTTTGTGTAAACCTCGTTTAATTCTTTGATATTTAGTCGAACCTGAGAAAAGGCAAATTTCAGATCAAGCCACTTGTCTCAGGTGTTCATTGTTAAAAAGCACGTTAATAATAATTGCCGATAAAAAGAGTTAGACCTCTCTCATCCACTTTTTAAAGTTAAAGGCTGCTGCCGCAAGCATCAAATTGATACTATCGCCAACAGTTCCCTTAAGGTAGTTGCGCATAAGCCGGTAATCTGATTTTAAATGTCCTATTATTGGCTCTATGCCTGCTCTTTTGCGAAATCTTTTCCGCGCTCACCGGCAGAACTCACCAGCTACACCTGCACGCATCACATCCACTGGCATTGGGAATCCCCATTGTGGGCGATTCACTCTATGGCAATGGGACTAATAGTGACCAGATGCTGCTCCATGCGAATTCTCTGGCTTTAACTCACCCTACCACTGGCCTGCCTGTGAGCCATCATTCTCTCCCCTGATTTTTAACACACATTTCTCTCATCCCGGCATCATCCGAAGGACAGGTTCTTATTTCCTGCACCAGTAAATACGAACATGGGAAGAGCGTCCTGCAACCTGCGGGAAATCAAGGGGGGGATCTAAACGTCTCACAGTAGAAAAGTGGAGCTGTAAGGTTTCATAATACAAAGATTCAGAACCTGCCTGGTGATTATTGGAAAACAGGGCGATACCGTTTTCAGTTGTTATTGCAGCAATATCACGGGCAAGATTCGGCCATTCCTTCTCCACATGAAAGCTTTTACCTTTACCGACACCTGCAAACACCGGAGGATCACAAATCACCACATCAAACGGAGAAAATCCCTGGGGGTCATTCTCTTTTCTGCGGAGTTGCCTGGCCAACCACTTGCGCACGTCTTCTTTTATAAATCTTGCCCTGCCGTCACCTGCCAGCTGATTAGCTTCCGCATTTTCCCGCCCCTGTTTGAGGCACCCCGCAGCAAGATCCACAGAGAAAACCACCTCTGCCCCAGCCGCCAGTGCATACATTGAAAAGGAACAGGTAAAGGCAAAGAGGTTGGCCACTCGCTTGTCTTTTACTACTTGTGCAATCCGCCTTCTACAATCACGCAGGTCGAGAAACAGCCCCACATGCTGGCGCTGATTCAGCTTTACCCCAAAATGGACATCATGCTCCCGCACCAGAAAAGAATCAGGGATGGTCTGCCCCCAAGTGGCAATATCAGCATAGAGTTTTCTTTTATGGGGATCCCGCAGGTTTGTTTTCACGATTCCGCCACGAATTTTATCCAAGGTTAAGAGAGCAGTCAGAACCCGGTCAAGCTTGCACAATAGCTGTTTTGCGGGTACGGATTCATCAAAACCTGTTACACAAAGCCATTCACCATATTTATCCACGGCCATATCAGCATCTGCAAACTCACCCCGGTGAATCAATCTGCAGCAATCGCTGATGGTGTCCAGAAAGGGGTAACGTTTTTCGGCAAGGGCAAGAGCTATCGACTCTGCTGTGATTCCGGTCGGGAGAGCTTTGAACCAGCCGGGAAGAGTAACTTCTATTTTCTGTTGAATATCAGGCCAGCTCACAGTAGCACAGTGCAAACATACTCTGACAAATGAATCACCGCCATATTGTGTGTCTCCCAGGAGGGGAACCCCGGATGCTGCAGCATGCCGTCGTATCTGGTGAGTCCTGCCACGGTGGATCTCTGCTTTATAAAGAGTATAAAAAGCACCTTCCTGAATTTTTATAAAATGGGTGCGACACGCTTTTCCATCTATGTCCTGCCTGCATTCCCAGGTACTTTGACCAATCGATCCGGCAACAAAATAATAGTCCTTACGAGCCCGCTTCCCTTCATGAATTTTCTGCGCCTCAGCCACAGCCTGTGGAGTAAGTGCAAACAGCAGCACCCCACTTGTCTCCTTATCCAGGCGGGAGCAGATATAAACCGTTTTTTCATAATGCAACTGCAGCCATTCCACCAGTCCAATATCCCCTTTATAGGCACCATGGGTGGCGATTCCCGAAGGTTTATTCACCGCAATCCAGTTTTTATCCTGATATAAAAATGGCATTCTTCACTCTGAGTAATGATACTGTTGCAGGAAGTAAAAAAACAACAACTATTGACTTTATCATTCCTCCTTCGACAACTGACCTGGTCAAGTAAAAGTGGACAGTTGCTGGTCTGAGTTTTCAGTTACTGCACACTGAGAACTTTTAACCACACAAAAAGCAGTGCAATATGTCCAAAATTCAGCATTAATTCAAAACACGTTTACGATATCTGGTGTCTGTATATACACTTTTTTGCTGCTATTATTTCAACGTGTCCTGCATGTCACAAAACCAGTTGAATGACAGAATTATCCAACTTTGGAATCAATCAGCTTCCCAGAAATCTTCTTTTTCTGCACCGCATGTTGGACACACCCAACTGTCGGGCACTTTGTCCCAAGGTGTACCCGCTTCAACTCCATTTTCATAGTCACCTTCTTCCGGGTCGTAAATATATCCGCACGGACATTCCATCTTTTGCATACAATGTACCTCCTTTTTAAAGTTTATCCAGAATGGCATTTTTACCGCATTTGGAACATCAGGATGTCAATTTTGTAACCGTTCACCAGACCTGAAAGATAGCGGTAAACTTGTTCATTATACTACAGTAATCGTTTGCCAGTGCTTCAGATTCGCACAAGCAGGTCGGCGAAACGTATCAGTCATACGTGAGTCGGTTTGATCGTGTGAAACTGGAGTGCTGGTGAACGATTACTCAATTTATACTATCCTGTTCAGGAAGAAGTCAAGGAAGCTTCGGGGGCGCATCTTGAAAAAGCGGTTTTTTGTCTATCCTGACTTGACGTAAAGTCAGGTTTGAGATAGCAAGAAACTGACACCACATGATGTACAAAGCAGGACACTTCCAGCAACAGATCAAACTCATAGCGTTCAGCCCGAATAACAACTCTGCTTGCGAAGAAAATCGTATCCACAAGGAAATTTGCCCGTTTCACCCCGACCAGAAATCCAAATTTACTGCAATCTTCACCTTCGACTTTAACCCGAGTCAAACCATTGCAGACTCCGGCAGTTTGCATAACAAGCTCAACAATAAGCAGCGGTTCGACTCCCACACTGCCAGTCAGGGGACAATCCTCAGGAATAATTGCCTCCGCCACGACATATTCTTTATTCACTTCCAGAAACGTCACCAAGCAACAGCATATTGTCATGGTGGGGCTCTAGATCCTAGAGAGTATCCTATAGGCTTGCACAATCTTTCACTGGTCATTTGTAGATAGCATTTTATTTGATGGGGTCAAATAAACTTTTTATCCACTTCACCATCTGGATTTTTTGGTTTTACAACCTCGAATACTCAACATATTATCAGTTTAACTCCAAAAAAATATAATCTTCTTCTATTGCCCATTTCCATGATCATTCTCAATGAGAAACTGACTATGTTGTTTTACGTGACGAAAAGTCCATTTTTGGGGTAGAGTGCAGGTTTTGTAAATGAAAGCAAAGTAATCTATGCGACTGACGACTGCCAGAAGGCTGTCCGGGAGCAGGCATTTCGTGCAAAATCGAAGAGTTTTCTAAAAACAAACATAAGGTACCCACAAAGGATTACAGAATGATACAGGTAAAACTCGTCGGAGCAACAGGATACGGCGGTGTAGGATTAATAGAGCTCCTTCTCAGACACCCGGAAATTGAAATCAGCACCCTGGTAGCGGCCAACGACACGGGGAAACCTATTTCGCATTTTTACCCACACCTTGCCGGTCTCTGTGACATTATGGTATACGCAGCTGATGCACCGGAAGCCGACGCTGATGCTGATGTTGTGGTCTATTCCACCCCGGACGGAATCGGTATGCAGCTGGCTCCTGCTGAGATCGCAAAAGGACGAAAGATCCTCGACTATTCAGGAGATTTTCGTTTCAACTCCACTGAATTGTACCGGGAATATGCTACACGGCTTGGAATCCCTGCCAAACATAAGTCACCAGATCTCCTTGAACAAGCTGTTTACGGACTCACCGAACTCCATGCCACTGAAATAGCCGGGGCAAACGTTGTCGGCAATCCCGGATGCTATGCAGTGGCCTGTATTTTAGGCCTTGCTCCTGCGGCAAAAGAAAACATGATCGAAGGCGGCAAACTTATCTGCGACGGAAAGACCGGAATCAGCGGTGGTGGCAAAAAGCCCAAACCCGGTTTCCACTATCCTGAAGCGTATGACAATACATATGCCTACAGATTGACAGGACATCAGCATGTGATGGAGGTGGAACGGGAATTGTCCCTGCTTGCCGGAAGTGAGATCCAAACCACCTTTACCCCCCAGGTTGTACCTATGGCCAGGGGGCTTATGGCAACCCTCTATGGAACCCTGCCGCAAGGGGTGCTGCAGAAAGACGTGTTTGATGCATACAAAGCCTTCTATACGGACAAACCTTTTGTCCGGGTATCAGACACTCCAAGTTCAACAAGTCACGTACGGGGAAGTAATTTTGTAAATCTCACAGTTTCCTGCGATGAACGTACCGGAGTGCTGCGCATTATTTCACATATAGATAATCTGATCAAAGGACAGGCGGGAAGTGCCCTGCAGAACCTGAATAGTATGTTTGGTCTTGATGAGATGGCGGGACTGGGACTTCCTGGTGCACATCCCTGAACATCGAATGATAAATTAAATTCAGTAATGTCCGGTTAGGAATTCGCAGGAGGGATTAGGGAGGGGGAACTTCCATGATCGTCGTCCTGCAAATTTCGTTATATTCACTATCACTTTCATTAACATCGGAATGCTATGCATTTTGCCTCAATAGCCCACGTTATAGGAGTACTACTTATCGTCACAGGTACCTCCATGGCACTGCCCATTGCCTGTTCTCTCTATTATCAGGAAAACGACCTTTTTCCTTTTCTCTATTCAGGTTTTGCAGCACTGGCAATTGGATTCCCCACCCTCTGGCTTTTTAGAAAAGAAAACGAGTTAACTATCCGAGACGGTTTTTTTATAGCCGTCACCGGCTGGATATTTGTATCCGCATTTTCAGCCCTTCCCTTTATCATACACGGTTCCATCCCCTCATTTACCGATGCCTTTTTTGAAATGATCTCCGGTTACACCACAACCGGAGCCACAATCCTCACCGACATCGAATCCCTGCCCCACGGCCTTCTTTTCTGGCGCAGCCAGACCCATCTACTGGGAGGTATGGGTTTTCTCACCTTAACCATTATTTTTCTCCCCCATGGCATGGGAGGATTACGACTTTTTCGAGCTGAATCAAGCCCCGGGCAGGTAATTACCAAGGAAAAATTCAAACCACGCAATCGTGACACCATGATCCGGCTCTGGCAGATTTACATTGGTTTGAATGTCCTCCAGGTATTCCTTCTCTGTTTCGGCGACATGGGAATTTTTGACTCTATATGTACTGCCTTCGGCACTGTCTCCACATCCGGCTATTCACCTAAAAATGCCAGTATCGGATATTACGACAGTGCCTATATTGACTGGGTGATTATTATTTTTATGTTTCTTGGAGGGTTGAGTTTTGTGCTTCTCTATCAGTTGTTACTGGGGAACACCAACGCCTTGAAAATAAACACAGAATTCCGTTGGTATATGGGTTTTCTCATTTTCTTCTGCGGTGGAGTCAGCCTCATTCTCTGGAACAGCGGTATATATACAACCCTGCTGGACAGTTTCCGCTACGGAACTTTTCAGGTTATGTCACTGCTCACCACCACCGGCTTTGGCACCGCCGATTACGAGTTATGGCCCCAGTCTGCCCGGATGTTACTCTATGTCGTCTGTTTTGTGGGTGCCTGCGCAGGTTCCACCACCAGTGGCATAAAGATTGTACACTATACAATTATCTGTAAATTCATGTACCTCACCATCCGTAAAATTTTCTTCCAGCCTATGACAATGGTCTCGGTGCGACTGAACGGCAAGGCCATAGACGACACGATTATCAATCTTGCCATTTGTTACTTTATTATCAATATATTTATGGTTTTTATCGGTGGCTTTGTGATGACCCTGACCGATAACATGGATTACGCCAGTGCCATGAGTTCGGTAATTGCAACACTTATGAATATTGGTCCCGGATTCGGAATGGTGGGTCCTTCTGAGAATTTTGCCTTTATTTCAGATACGGGAAAATGGTTTCTTTCCTGGAATATGCTGGTGGGACGACTGGAGATGTTTTCAGCACTGGTAGTATTTTATCCCTCCTTCTGGGAAAAATAGGGGCGGGAAATGTTGCGAACATCAATATTCCTTCCACCTACAAAAACAGCTCCCTTACATCTTTTAAATAGAGCGAGTCGCAAATAACTATCACCCGATCTCCTGTATTGATCTGCGTTTCACCCACTGCTGTTTCCCAGACACCATCCCGAAAAACAGAGCCCACAATAATATGATTTGCCAGCTCAGCATCCAGTTTGGCCAGAATTTTTCTGGTTATAATGGATTTGGGTGCTGCGATCAGATCCACCACTTCCACATCAAAACCATGCATATGAGAGACAGATAACATTTCACTGCGACGGATAAATGTAAAGATTTCGTTCCCGGCGATGATCTTTTTATTGATGGCAATATCAGATCCACTGGTGGAGGCCAGAACCACATACTCCTCTTTATTTACGAGAGAAATTGTTTTTGTCTGATTCTTTTTATTTTCATGACTTGCGGCCAGATGCTTCACCAGCATACAACTCATGATATTGGCTTCATTTTCGCCGGTGGCCGCAATAAACGTATCGGTGTCTTTTATCCCTGCGGCCTGCAGCACATCCTTATCGGAACCATCACCAAGCAGCACTTCAGTCTCAGGTAGCAAAGAGGCCAACTCTTCCGCCCGTTTTTCATTTTTTTCCAGTAACTTCACCCGCACAGTACCACCAAGAAGTTCGGCAACCCTGCTGCCTACAAGCCCCCCGCCAACAATCATCACGCGCAGGCGACGTTTCCTGTCCACTCCGGTAATCTCCATTAAACGGGGCAGTTCTTCCGTTCCTGCCATAATCAATATTTGATCGTTGAGTAAAATCTCGGATTTACCCGTGGGAATTATCGTCTCGATCCCCCTTGCGATGGCGACTACACGAAAGGAAATATCGCTGAAAGACCTGGCTATATCAATAAGATTCTTGCCAACAAAAGGAGAATCTTCATCAATTCTGGTTCCCATGGCCTGCATTTTACCAAGAGCAATATCAATTATTTCATCCCCCGCGGTTCGCTTGATCAACCGGAAAATTTCCTGTGCCACCAGCTCTTCTGGATGGATAAACATATCAATCTTCAGATCTTCCGCGGAGAGAAAGGAGTCTTTATGGCCATATTCACGGGATCTGACCCGGGCAATCTTCTGTTCAATACCAAAACGATCTGCAATACTTGCAGACAGCATATTCACAGCATCATTATCTGTCACTGCGATCATAAAATCCATGGCATCGGCATTTGCTTCCTTCCAATTTTTAATAGACATGGCACTGCCGATAATAAGACGTGCATCCAGATTTTCATCTGCTTTGCATACAAGATTCGCATCCGGTTCTATGACAGTGAGTGCATAGCCTTCATGAACCAGACGCTTGGCCAGATATAACCCGATCCCACCAAGGCCAAGGATCAATATATTTTCTTCTTTTTTCTTTTTTCTGAACATAATAATGAATTATACGAAACATCGTAGTATAAATCCAGCATATATTTCCCAATACTTTCTCCACATATCCGGCAGTCATACACCACTCCAGCCCTATCAAACGAAGAAAATAATAGGTTCACAGAAGGCACTATTGCTGCTATAAGTAGATTAAATCGGCTTACAATCATAACTAAAAAACAACAAAACGATATCTTTCCAGCTTCCCACAACAGATCTAAATGAACCTTTTACTCCTTTATTTTTCCCTGGCTGTCTGTGTTTCTTTTTTATGTTCCATTCTGGAGTCGGTGCTTTTAACTACCAACATGGCCTATATTGCGGTACTCGAAAAAACACGTCCACGAGCAGGAATACTCCTGAAAAACCAGAAACTGGGTCTGAATAAATCCATGGCCTCAATTCTAATCCTGAACACCATTGCTAATACTCTGGGGGCAGCAGCAGTGGGGGCACAGGCAGAAATAGTATTTGGCTCCAGTGCCGTTTTTTATGTTTCCATTGTTCTCACCTTTGCCATTTTATTCTTTTCCGAAATCATCCCCAAAACCTTTGGTGCAGTTTACTGGAAAGAACTTGCTCCCACAGCCGCATATATTATTCGTTTTTTTATCTGGATAACCCTGCCACTCATTGCCCTTACTCTTTTTGTTACAAACAGAATCTCGAAAAACAAAGGCAGCTCCAATTCGTTTAGTAAGGCAGAGCTTATTGCCTCTACCCTGCTCAGTGAAAATGATGGCGTTATTGATGAACATGAATCGGACGTAATCGAAAATGTTCTCCATCTCGACGAAATCAAAATACAGGAAATACTAACTCCCAGAAGTGTTGTATATGCACTTCCTGAGCAATCAACCATCAAAGAAGTCATGGCTGAGAAGAATCTTTTTCAGTTTTCGCGAATCCCTGTTTACGAAGAGTCCATCGATACAATAACAGGGATTGTGCTCACCAAAAATATTTTCCGGCAAATGACCCGGGACGATAACATTCAGTTACAGGATATCAAAAAGAAAGCCGTCACAATCAACGAAAACATTCCTGTGTCAAAGGCACTGAATCTTTTTATCAAGAAGAAAGAGCATATGTTTATCGTCCTTGACGGGTACGACCAGACAGAAGGAATTATCACCCTTGAAGATTGTGTGGAAACACTTCTTGGTGTTGAAATTATGGACGAGAGTGACTCCGTTGAAGATATGCGGGAATATGCCAAACAGCAGATGAAAATAAAACGAAAGCAGCAACAGAAAAAAACCGTATGAAACTTTTTCTAATTCAAATTTTCTTTTTTGTCCGTAACAGAAAAGCCAGAAAAAATATCTCCCTCCTGATCAAATTCCTCGCTTTTCTAGCCACTATTGTCACCATCTACAGTGCTTTTTTCCATTCACTCATGCTCTCTGAAGGTCGTAATTCCAGTTTGATAACATGTCTATGGCGGATACTTACGGATATATCCATCCTGAGTTTCGGCAATATAACATTCTCAACGGATATTGGACTTCTTTTTACACTGCTTATCCTTTTGTCCGGGATCATTCTCCTGCTGATCATGCCCCCTTCACCTTTATTCAGTTTCTTTATGCCCCCTCTGGCCGGGAGCACAAAGCCAATCCCGTACACACGCACAGCCTGCCAAAAGAGACGAGAAACCACGTTATACTCACAAGTTTTGATCCTCTCTCTAAAAACCTGGTCAAAAGACTGAAAAGATAATTTTAAATACTGGTTCATCACGGGCGACCAGCAGGCAGCCATGGAGATCTCGACAGCGGATACCCTATGAATCGCAGCCCATATGAATGAGAAGTGGGAATATGTATTTTTTTAGTGTGTTATATATGTAATCAGGTAGATAGTACAGACATTGTAAACGTGCTTTAAATTAATGCTAAATTTTGGACACAGTACACCGTTTTTTGTATTGTTAATAGTTTTCAGTGTGCAGTAACTGTCCATTTTTAGCTTATCTTACTGTAAGTACGCACAAGCCGCAAATACAAATGCTATAATTTGACGAGGTTTGTTATATATGCGGTCACAGTAATGTTCGATCTGCTGTGATCCGGAGATAGTCGAGGGTTGGACTTGGAAATAAAATTATTATAAGGAGAGCGTATGAAATCCGCAAACATCTTACAAGATATCACCTACAATGCCAGAAAACCCGCAATCTCCGTCCTGCTGGAAACGCCAACGTCTAAGGAAATTCGAATTGTTTTTGCAGCAGATCAATATATGAAAGAGCACCAGACCCCGCATCCCATCACCATTGAACTGGTTGAAGGAACACTTGATTTTGGGGTTGAGGGGAAAGTTCATAATTTGGTGAAAGGTGATATCCTCTGCCTGGATGGGGGAGTCCCACACGATCTGCAGGCTAAGTCAAAATGTATAGTACGACTGACACTCAGCCGGGCTGATTCGCTGCAGCGGGTAGAAAATGTTATCAGGTTATAAATAATGAACAGCTGGTTACTCTTTATAATTATCGTTCTTCCTGGTACCTGGCTTCTGCAGCAGATCGTCTCTTATCTCAATATCAGGGCACTGGAAGATCAGGTACCCGGAGAATTTCAGGATGTTATTGATGCTGATACATACCGCAAGTCCCAGGATTACAGCAGGGTGACCGCTAGATTCGACCTGATGGAATCAACATTTTCCACCTTCCTCTTACTTTTGTTTCTCTTACTGGGAGGGTTTAACACGGTTGATATTTTTATCCGCAGTTTTCAACTGGGAACCATTACCAGCGGGATTTTGTATATCGCCCTTCTCCTGCTTCTCAGTTCACTGTTCAGCCTTCCCTTTACACTCTATTCAACCTTTGTCATTGAAGAAAAATTCAGCTTTAATAACACCACAATAAAAACGTTTTGTATTGATATTGTCAAAAACTTGTGCCTTATGGTGGTCATTGGCACCCCGATTCTGTATATTATCCTCTGGTTTTTTGAAACTGTGGGAGTGTTTGCCTGGTTATACTGCTGGATAGGGCTTACGCTGATCAGCTTTGTTTTACAATTTCTGGCACCCGTATTGATCATGCCACTATTTAATAAATTTACGCCCCTTGAAGAAGGGGCATTAAAAGAAAAAGTGCTTGCTTTTGCCCGGAATGCCTCATTTAATATTCAGGGCATTTATACCATGGACGGTTCAAAACGATCCAGTAAGCTCAATGCCTTTTTCACCGGGTTTGGCAGGTTTAGAAAGATTGTTTTCTACGATACCCTTGTTGAAAAGCTGGATGATGATGAAATTGTCGCAGTTCTTGCCCACGAGATGGGACATTATAAATACCACCATATCTTTAAAATGATGGTCATTTCCATTTGCCATACAGGGGTGCTGTTCTTTCTGCTGTCACTCTTTCTTGGCAATGAATATTTATTTGCGGCTTTCAAAATGGAGCATTTGTCAACTTATGGTGGACTGATATTCTTTTCGTTTATCTTTTCTCCGCTGAATCTTCTTCTTGGGATAGCGGTTAATGCACTTTCCCGCAAATATGAATTTCAAGCGGATCGTTATGCCGTCAATCCGCCTGCCCAGAGCGCAGCACTGATTCGTGGCTTGAAACAACTCTCCATTACAAATTTATCGAACCTTACCCCGCATCCGGCCATGGTATTTGTCAATTACAGCCACCCTCCAGTGCTGGAACGAATACGGGCTTTGGCACGTCAGATATAATGCTGAATCAGAAGAATATATACATGTGAAAAAGAATATCTGACAGTATCTCAGGAACTGAGGATAAAGAAGATGAAAAATAAAAATTTGTTCATAGATCTTTTACGAAAACGCAGATCTGTCCGTACCTTTCAGAAACGAAAGATTGAGGCGGAAAAAGTAAAGCTGCTTATTGAGGCAGCGTTACGGTCACCATCGTCCAGAAGCCTCTACCCATGGGAATTTATAGTGGTGCAGAAGCAAGAGACACTTACATCGCTTTCACAGGCAAAACCCCATGGAGCGGCATTTCTGGCAAATGCACCCCTTGCCATTGTGGTGTGTGCAGATCCTGTAAAATGTGATGTCTGGGTTGAAGACTGTTCCATTGCTTCCATGCTTCTTCATCTGCAGGCTACCGACCTTGGGCTTGGCAGCTGCTGGATACAATTGCGTCTGCGTGAGCATAATATCTCGCAGAGTGCATCTGCAAAAGCGGCTGAAATTCTTGGCCTGCCAAAGGAAATGGAGGTGCAGACCATTATTGCCATTGGCTATCCGAAAGGGGAGATTCAGGGGCATGACGTATCAACGCTTTTGCAGAATCGGGTAAGTTATGAACGTTTTGGGAAAAAAGGATAAACCCTAATGGATATAAGTCATTTTCGCAGAGAGTATCTGAAAAGCGGTCTTAAAAGAACAGACCTTTTGACCGATCCCATGGCACAGTTTTCCCACTGGTTTAACCAGGTGAAGGACACGGGAATTCTCGATCCTAATGCCATGATTCTGGCCACGTCCACAAAAAATGGTCAGCCCAGCCAGCGTACTGTGTTACTCAAATATTATGATAAAAACGGGTTCGTATTCTTCACCAACCAGAAAAGTCGTAAAGCGCACGAAATACAAGAAAATGCCAACGTCAATCTACATTTTTTATGGTTGGAGCTGGAGAGGCAAATCTCTATTGCTGGAATAGCTAAAGTTATAAGTACTGCCGAATCTGCTCGTTATTTTCTTACCCGTCCCCGTGATTCGCAGATTGCTGCCTGGGTTTCTACCCAGAGTAAAGCAATTTCATCCCGGCAGCTCCTCTTAAAAAGTTTTGCGGATATGAAAGAAAAATTTGGCAAGGGGGATGTTCCACTGCCGAATTTCTGGGGAGGATACAAGGTGGAGCCGATTACAATTGAGTTCTGGCAGGGGCGGAGAAATCGTCTTCATGACCGTTTTCTTTATACAAAAAAAGGGGGGATATGGACAGTGGAACGGTTGGCTCCCTAATGTAGTGCGATTACTCTCCAGTGCCCATCCAAAAAGGCTCTTTTTCTCCTAACTCTTCGTTGTGGTGAAATTTTATCCTCAGAATATCAACTGCTGATG
>Ga0256826_1001718_pt1 | contig 13581 bp, 10 predicted proteins | sample CV79metaG_FD_185975 | JGI IMG/M metagenome (GOLD analysis project Ga0256826, IMG submission 185975) | Hydrothermal vent microbial communities from East Pacific Rise, Pacific Ocean - CV79 | ecosystem: Environmental > Aquatic > Marine > Hydrothermal vents | place: Pacific Ocean: East Pacific Rise...
TGTTTGTGAGTTAAAGATGGCAAGGGGGATGTTCACTCCAACGCGAGCTATCTTCTGGTCTGGCTCTTGTTCAAACTCTGCAAACATATCTACCCACTCCACTTTGTTGTTACTCAAATCTGCTTGAGATAAAGCACTTTTCTTTTGTGCTTGCAGTAATTGCAACCTAGGAGTGTTACTAAAATCTTGTGAAGTCTCGCGTTGGAACTTGTACCCTGTATCAAGTGGTGTTTCTTGCGAAGTTCCTGCTAACGTGAGAAGCTTATAGTAACTGTTTGTAGTGTTGAGATGGTGTTCTAAAAGTTTGTTATCTACTCTCTCTTTGTCCACTTTGGCTTGAAGATACTTTACTCTCGCAGTCGTACCATTTTCAAATCTTGCCTTGGCAATCGAGAGGATTTTTCTAGCTATCTCTTGTTCTTCTTGTACGAGTCGTTCTTCTAAAACTGCTTTTTCATAAGCTGTGTAAGCGAGTGAGAGGGTATATGTAAAAGTAGTTAAAGTAAGGCTTACTTTACTTTTTGCTAAGGCAATATTCGCGTTAGCAAGCTTCTCTCGTGTTTGTGAAATGCCCCAAAGTCGTAGAGGTTGTGTAACCCCGAGTCTAAATCCTGCTTGAGAGCTTCCTACATCAGGGCTAAACTGTGAAGCCTCGAGTTCGAGTGAGGGGTTTTTGTAAAGTGTTGTAAGCTCTGCTTGTGTTTGTGCAGAGTTTACCTGAAGTTGATTTGCCTTTAAAAAAGGGCTGTTTTGTTTGGCATCTTGTAAAAATGTCTCAAAGCTTTGTGCATTTAGTGAGGCACAAACAAGCGATGAGAGGAGTATGTTTTTGAACATAGCTCTATCCTTGTAATATAAATTATTTTAGTGTTATTAGGAGGAAAAAGTTATGCTTTTGGAGGTCGGAGTAAGTTTTGTGACTGGGTATAGTCGTGTGTATCTTGGGTGCTAAGTGGTTGTTCTGAGATACTCGCGTTGGAAGTGAAGAGTGCTTGTTCAGGGATGATAAAGGGAGTGTGAAACTCATGGTGAATGTTACAAATATCGCCACTTAACTCATCGTTGATAGGCTTGTCAAACTCCTGCACATACTCTCCTACATGACACTGATGTGTGTCAAGTGCTTCGATGGCAAAAGAGTGCAACACCGAAAAACTCATAGAGAGTAAAAGAAAAAAAGAGAGGAGCTTTTTAGTTTTCATGAGATTATTGTAGCTTAGTTTTATAAACCATTCTCTTTTAAAATGCTTTGCAATACTTTGTCATCTATATTTCCTAGTTCTACACCTGCTTTTGGATTTTGTAACAACTCTTCATGGAGAACTTTTAAATCAAGAGGGAGTTGTTTATACTTTTTAAAAAGTCGCTTAACATCTTTAGTAAAAGAGCTAACTGTCTTTATGTTCAAGTTCATTTATAAGTGTCTCAAGGGATGGTAAAGTATCTATACTGTTGGCTTCTAAATGAGTTTTTATCTCTTCACATCCATCTCTAAAGTTAGCATAGAAGAGTTGTTTTTTTTGTTCGCTAATGTACGAAGAGATAGCTTCTGTAATGATATCGGTACGATTTATAGAAAACTGTGTAGTAAAGTTGTCTATCTCTTCAAGGAGATATTTTGGTAAACGCAATCCTACCTGCTGTTTTTCTAACTGAGAGATATTGTGCATGAGCTTTCACTCCTTTTGTTTTACAATAGTATATACTATTTTATATATAAAAGTCAATTGAGGTGTAGGCTTTTCTTACATTCCATGTATGGAGAGATGAGCCAAAGAATCTCTTTGATTTTTCAATTTTATTCATAAGTCGTTTAATGCTAAAAGTTCTAACTTGAACAACAACTATCATCTTCACAGTCATCTTTTTTCTTAAAATAGGGTGTAACCATATAGTAAAGCACAAAGAGCCAAAGTACAAGACTAGAACCCATTGCTATAGGTGATGCAGTCTCGTGAAGATGGACTATATCTTTGACATTAACATCTTTAAGGATGTAGTCAAGTCCAAAACCAAAGAGAACAGAACCGATGATGATAGTACCGAGGTAGATGTAAAGAGTTCGCGTTCCAAGCATCTTTTTAACGACCCCTATAGTCACCGTATTAGTCGCTGGTCCAGCACTTAAAAAAACAAAGGCAGCTCCTGGGGCTACTCCTGCGAGGACGAGTCCAGCAGCTATAGGTAGTGAAGCTGTTGCACACACATACATAGGCACAGCGATGATAATAACGATGATGTAAGAGAGCCACGAGTACTCAAGTAAAATGGCACTTAAGTTTTCAGGGATAGCAACGGTTATAAGTGCACCAAGAAGAAGACCTGTTAAAAGTGGAGAGGCGATGTCTTTGAGGAGTGTTCCAAAAGCATAGACTAAAGCACTTTGTAAAAAACAAGCATTTTTGCCATCACAACTCGCACCACTTGTGCTGCAACAAGTGCCATTTTCACAAGATTCCTCTGTTGGGGTGTGCAGAGGTGCAGTTGTGCTAAAACTCATCTGTGGTTTTTTTGTTTCTTCTTCTCCGTAAAAGTTTGTTAAAATCCCCGCGATGATAGCTATAATCATAGAAGTAACAAGACGGTAAATGGTAAAAGCCCAGCCAAACATGCCATAAGTTGCTAAGATAGAATCAACTCCTGTGATGGGTGTTGCTATGAGAAAAGAGAGAGTAGAGCCATTACTTGCACCACTTTTTTTGATACTGGTTGCAAGAGGTACAACACCACAAGAACAAACAGGCAAAGGTATTCCAAAAAGTGTTGCTTTGATAACGGAGAGTATGGAGCTGTTTCCAAGATGGTTTTTTACAAGAGTATCAGGAACTAACTCGTGTAAAATCCCTGCAAAGATAAGTCCAAAAAGGATGTATGGAGCCATAGCATTACTTAAATCAACTAAGGCTTGAAGATAAAGTAAAATGTACTCCATAGTAGTCTACTTAAAAAGAGTTGAGTAGGGCGATAAAGTCTTTGTAAATCGCATGAAGATGCTGTTTGATTTCATCATTTAGGTTCAATGTATCAACAAGTGTTTCAAGATTTATAGTAGCAAGGACAGTTTTTCCATTTTCTTCATAAACAGAGATACGACATGGAAGAAAAACAGATATTTCACTGAGTTGTGTTAAAACTTCTTGTGCACCTTTAGGATTACATAGTTCATAAACTGTGATGTCTTTGTCTATAGGAAATCCTTTAGCTTGGAGAATCTTTTGAAATTCATACTGATGTAGAACACCAAAAGTGTGCTCTTTTGCATGAGCTGTTAAGTTTTCTTTTACTTCTTGAAGAGATTTGTCACTTGTTGTTTTATATATCATTCTTTTCCTTCGTCGCATTTCTAAATTTTTCGGATTATAGCTTAAATTATATATTGAATAACTTTAAGATATAAACATATTCTACAGAATTTGTGTTTCTTAAAGGTTTTTTGCAACTGTTGTAGTGGATGATAGTTCTACAAAAGAGAAAGATAAAATAAATCGTGTTCCATTGTTTTGTGAAAAACTTGTGAGAGAGTCAGGGAGTTTTCCTGCAAACTGTCTTATAAGTTTAATACCAAGTCCCTTTCCTCTTTCAAGTTGTGCTTCTGTAATACCTACTCCATTGTCGTTGATAACGAGAACAATTTGTTTTTCTTGTGGATGATGTGTAAAAGAGAGGTCTATTTCACATTGATAATGGTTCGGATGGTACTTTATGGCATTGTTTAAGACTTCATTGACGATGATACCTAAAGCCATAGCACTATCCATATCTAAGATATGCTCATCAACTTGAGTATTGATGATAACATTTTTTTGTGCATAAACTTTTTGCATTTCATCGGTGATTTTTTGGATATATTCAGTGGTTTTTATCTCTGAAAGTGTGTTTGAGTCATATAAAAATTGGTGTACAAGAGCCATAGATTTCATACGATTTATCAAAGAGAGATAGGAGCTTTTGCTCTCGTCATCTGAAAATCTATTAGACTCTATCCACAAGATACTTGTTACCATCTGAAAGTTGTTTTTTACACGGTGATAGACTTCTTTTAAGAGCATCTCTTTATCTTTGACTAGCTCTGCTAGTTGGGAAGTTCTTTGGGCTACCTTTTTTTCAAGTTTTATGTTCTCATTTTCTGAAGCTATGAGTAGTTCGTGTTGTATACGGGTGTTTTCTTCTTGGATTTGAGTAATTTTATCTGAAAGAGCAAGTGAAAGAATAATGACTTCAAACATAGTCCCAAACATATAACCATGTAGTGTAAGAAATGTATTTTGAATGATTCCAAAGAAGACTAAGGGAATACTTATTGCACCAATGGAAAAAATAAAAAACGCAATTGCAAAATATTTTGCTAAGCGTGAATGTAAAAATGTGATTTTTAAGATAGTTAAATTAGCTATGACTATGGGAACCATAGAGTAAAGAATAGCTGCTAAAATAGTCGGTCTAGAAGTAAATAAAGTATACATAAATGGCACAATGGAAAGAAAAATAGCTAGATTAAATAAGATATGTAGTTTTGGAACATGTTGCTTTGTATTTAAAAATGATTGCACCATCTTTTGAATGAGAATAGTTGCTATAATGTAACTAAATATATAGACACGGTCCCCCATCCATGTACCAAACTCATAAACATAGGCATCGAAATAGTGAAAATTAGTAGAAGTAGTTACTATAATAGCAAATAGAAAAAAGGTATACCAAAAGTAATCTATATCTTTGAGTTTGAAATAGAGTGAAGAATTATACAAAATCATAACAATTAAAAAACCAAAATAGACTCCCATAAACAGGTGGTAATTTGTTTCAATCTCTAAAAATTGATGCTCGTTATAGATATTGGCATTGAAAATGATGACATCTTTGGAATGAAGTTTTATGTAAATAGTTTGCTTTCTCGCGTTGGGAAGGTAAAAAACTGCTTCTTTATAGGGGTATTCTTCATCGTGTAATGAGTAATGACGACCATTATGCTTTCGGTGTACTTTTCCATCTTTGATATAGTAAAGGTTGATATGTTCTATATATGGCTTTTTGAGAGCTAAAAGGTAATTTTGATGTTCATTAAGTGCATTTTCATCCATCTGATAAGTAAATTTGAGCCAATAGCTTGCAGTTGTGTATCCAAAATAAACGATGGATTTGGTAGGTGAAAACTTTTTTGTTTGAATATCTTTAAAGGAGAGAGCATTACTTGTATCTGTAAAATAACTGAGGTTTTTTGGTGTGAACTCTACTTGTTTACCGAGGTCTATATTTTGTGCAAAAAGAGAAATAGATAAAAAACCAAAAAAGAAAATCAACTTATGCATATTTTAGACCTTTTGGAGAATGTATCCCATACCTACAACATTTTTGAGTTCAAGTGGGATGATTTTTTTGCGCAAACGGACGATGGTGTCTCTGATTGTGGAGTCTGTAACAGTCTTCTCCTCCCACACATAAGCATAAATGGCATCTGTAGAGACTAATGAGTTATGGTTTAAACATAGAATTTCTAAAAGTTTAGACTCTTTTTTTGTAAGTGCTATGTGTGAGTTGTTATATGTAAGAAGTGCTTTTTCTGGGTCATATACATAGTTATAGCCAAGCTGCATAGTACTTTTTATAAGAGCTGTTTTCTCCTCTTCTTGAACACTTGATCTTTGGATGGCTACATGAAGTGCTGCTTCAACATCTTGAGCATTAAAGGGTTTGATGATAAAACCATATATATTCGTATCACTTGCCTCTGATATAGTTTGAGAGTCTCCAAAGGCTGTCATAAAGATGATGGGGATAGGATATATTTCTTTGATATCTTGTGCAAGTTGTACACCATCAATAGGACCATCAATGTTAATGTCCATAAAGATAAAATCAAGTGTTTCTGACTCGATAACTTTAAGTGCATCTTTCGCATTGTGCACGACACTAACAACATTTTGGGATAAAGAGAGTAATAGTTGTGAAATGAATTCGGCATTGATCCATTCATCTTCAACAATAAGTATATTATAAGAGTTTTTTATCATGATGTTAGAATTATACTATAAAAAAAGGTGATACGAAACTGACACTAAAACTGTTATATGAATAAATAAATCTTGAAATAAATTCAAAAAGTGAACTTTTAGCTATAATAATTCACTTTTAATCTTTTTTTGTGGTGATGTAATGAACAGATATTTAAAACAACTAGAAAACGAATCAATTTATATTATTCGTGAAGCGATAGCTACATCATCAAATCCTGCAATGCTATACAGCATAGGAAAAGACAGTTCTGTGATGTTACATCTTGCTCTTAAAGCATTTTACCCAGCCAAACCACCTTTTCCTCTCGTACATGTAGATACTCTTTGGAAATTTAAAGAGATGATGGTATTTAGAGATAAAAGAGTAAAAGAAGTAGGAATGGAACTAATCACTCACTCTAATCCTCAAGGTATAGAGATGGATATTTCCCCTTTTACACATGGCTCTAAAATTCATACAGATATTATGAAAACACAAGGATTAAGACAAGTCCTTGATGAGTATAAGTTTGACTGTATCTTTGGTGGTGCAAGAAGAGATGAAGAAGTAAGCCGTGCAAAGGAGAGAATATTTTCTTTTAGAGGTAAAAATCATGTATGGAATCCTAAAGAACAAAGACCAGAAGTTTTTAATCTTTTTAACACAAACCTAAAAAAAGACGAATCTCTTAGAGTTTTTCCTCTCTCAAATTGGACTGAAAAAGATATTTGGGCATATATAAAAGAAGAACAAATAGAAATTGTTCCCTTATACTTTGCAAAAACAAGAGATGTCTTTGAATATGATGGTATGACGATACTGGCAGATGATGCACGTGTTCCACTGAGATATAAAAAAACTATACGAAAAGAAATGATAAGATTTAGAACACTAGGATGTTACCCTTTAACTGGGGCTATAAACTCTGATGCAGACACTTTAGAAAAAATCGTGGAAGAGATGAACAATGCCACAACAAGTGAGCGAAGTGGTAGAGCTATAGATAAAGATCAAACAGGGTCTATGGAGAAGAAAAAAGTACAGGGGTATTTTTAATGATTAAGTTTATAACCTGTGGTTCAGTTGATGATGGAAAGAGTACACTCATAGGAAGACTACTTTATGATACAAATTCTATATTTAGTGATCAACTGCAAACTCTAGAAAATGATTCTAAAAAGTATGGAACACAAGAGCAAAAGATAGACTATTCTCTTTTAACAGATGGTCTTTTAAGTGAAAGAGCACAGGGTATAACAATAGATGTAGCTTACAGATACTTTGATACAGAAAAAAGAAAATTCATCATAGCAGATACTCCAGGACATGAACAATACACTAGAAACATGGCAACTGCTGCTAGTACAGCCGATGTTGCTCTTATCTTAGTTGATGCTTCTAAGGGTATTTCCATCCAAACTAAACGACATACTTTTATAACAACTTTATTTGGTATTAAAGATATTATTGTTGTGATAAATAAAATGGATTTAATGGGTTTTAAAGAAGAAATTTTTAAGAGTATCACTCAAGAGTTTTTGTCTTTAGTAAGTTCCTTAGGTTTAAAAGATTTAAACATAAGTTTTGTTCCTGTATGCTCTTTAGAAGGGGATAATGTTGTTTCAAAAAGTTTACATACCCCTTGGTATAATCATGCAACACTTATAGACATCTTAGAAAATATAAAATTACCCAAACCCTTTAATGAAAATTTTAGATTTCCTGTTCAGTATATAAATAGACCTCATTCTAATTTCAGAGGCTATTGTGGGACTATATCAAGTGGTAGTTTAAAAGTTGGAGATGTACTTAAAGTGACACCATCTAACAAAATCTCAAAAATAAAAGAAATACTTGTTTATGATGCTAAGCTAAGCCAAGCTACCCACGATGACGCAATAACTATAACATTAGAAGAAGAGATTGACATAAGTAGAGGCGATATCATCATAAATGCCAATGACAATCAAACTTTATGTGATGCTTTTACAGCAACTCTAGTTTGGATGGATGAAGCTCCTTTAAATCAAGAAAAAAATTATGAGTTGAAAATGGCAACATTAAGTATAAATGCTACAGTAAAACTAGAGAGTATTAAGGACTTAAAAACATTAAAAGATATAAAAATACCTCACTTAAATCTCAACGATATAGCAAACTGTGAAATAACATTAGAGCGGAAAACTTTAGTTGATTGCTTTTCAAAAAACAAAATTACCGGTAGTTTTATACTTATAGATAAACTTACAAATGTCACAGTTGCATCAGGAGTTGTCACAAATACAAAGCAATTTTCCAAACAAATATTTACTCACAAGCACACGATAACAAAAGATTTACGAGCAAAAAAATTGGAACAAAAACCATTTATACTTTGGTTCACAGGTTTAAGTGCTAGTGGTAAATCTACTTTAGCAAACGAAATAGAAAAAGCACTTTTTTCTCAAGGTTTTAAAACTTATCTTTTAGATGGAGACAACTTACGAAATGGCTTAAATGCTGACTTAACTTTCTCTTTAACAGATAGAAAGGAAAACATTAGAAGAGTAGCCCATCTTGCACGACTTATGTTAGATGCTGGACTTATCGTCATAACTGCTTTCATATCTCCTTTTGAAAAAGAGAGAACTTTCGCAAAAAATCTTGTAAATACAGATGAATTTATAGAAGTTTTTGTCGATACTCCTTTAGACGAGTGTGAAAAAAGAGATAAAAAAGGTTTATACAAAAAAGCAAGAAGTGGTGAAATACAAGATTTTACAGGGATTAGTTCTCCTTATGAAAGACCTCTTGATGCAAATATAGAAATTAAGAAGCAAAGTATTGAAAAAAGTGTAGAACAAATTTTGAGATACTTACAAAAATACATATTTTAAAATACTTTTAGTTTTATTTTAAATCAATTTTTTGCAAATGGTAACATTGACTCTATAGTATTATGAAAATTATCATCATTTGTCTTATAGTTAGAAAAATTATCATAGAATAAAATTATAAGATAGTTTTATAAAAGGATAATTAAATGCAAGAGTACCACTTTATATCTGGCTTGCCCCGTTCAGGTAGCACATTACTAGCAGCACTATTGGCACAAAATCCACATTTTCATGCTAGCATGTCTAGCCCTGTGGGTAGTTTATTTAAAAGTATACAGAGTGTAATGCATCCGCGCCATGAAAGTTCCATACAGTTAAAAACAGAAACAAGACATCGATTATTGGAAGGTGTTTTTCATAACTACTATGCAGATAAAAAAGAGAAAGATTTTATTTTTGATACCAATAGACAGTGGACAAGTGAGCTAGCTATACTGAATAAAATTTTTCCAAAAGCAAAAGTACTTTGTTGTGTACGAAATCCTGCTTGGATTATGGACAGTTTTGAACAACAATTTGTAAAACATCCGTTTGATGTACCAGGATTATTTGACAATGAAGGAGAGAGAGGTACGGTGTATACACGTCTAGAATCTCTAGCTTTATATGATCGTGTTTTTGGTTTTGCTTGGAGTTCGCTTAAGGAGGCTTTTTATGGTGCAAATGCCAAAGACTTACTCTTAATAGATTATGATTTGTTGACACAAGCACCTGAAGAAACTTTACGTTTAGTGTACAAGTTTCTAGATATTCCCTACTATAAAGCACATGATTTTAACAATGTTAACTTTGATTCAAAAGCATTTGATAAACATTTAGGTATGCCTTCTTTACATACAGTAAGAAAAAAAGTACAGTTTACTGCTCGTAAAACAATTTTACCACCAGACTTATTTGAACGCTTTAATAATTTGGCTTTTTGGAATGATAGTGCACAAAGTGCAGCACATGTTATAGCTATACAGCAGGAAAAAGGTACAAAATAAAAACAGTTTTTTTTAAGAATAACAGTATTTAATGGTACAATATCTGGCTATTAAAATATAAGGAAATATTATGAAAATGAAAAAACATATAAAAACAACGCACAACTTACTTTTAAGTACATTGGCACTTACTCTTTCTTCAGCTCCTATATTTGCTTTAGCAACTCCACCAAATCTGATGATTAGTATTAGTTCTTCTCAAAGTATTTTGCTCTCACAACTGAGTAAGAAAAAGATTAGTAAAGAAATAGTCTTTGTTGATGCAGGAGTAAAAGATGTAAAAGATTTACTTCGTAACCTTAAGCGTCCTGCCCATATTGTTTACTTAAATGCAAATGAAGATGGCTTAAAACAGATAGCAAAAGAACTCACTTTTTATACTGAACTTTCTGCGATACACATTATATCTCATGCAAAACAAGCTACTTTACAGTTAGGTACACAAAAAATTCAAACTAAAGATTTACAAACTATCTATAAAGACACACTAAAACAGATAGGAAAACATTTAAGCAGTGAAGGCGATATTTTTTTATATGGGTGTAACCTAGCAAAAGAAAAACAAGGTAAAGAATTTGTAACAACCTTTGCACATTTAACACAAGCAGATGTAGCAGCCTCAGATGATATGACAGGAGCAAACTATAAAAATGCCAACTGGAATCTTGAGATACAACAAGGCATATTAGAACAAGACCCTCTTTTTGCGGCACAAAATATTCAAGAGTATCCTTATACATTACATACCGCAAGTGTTTCTACTCTATCTGAGTTAAAAACAGCAATAGCAATAGCTGATGGCGATGGATTGAATGATACTATTACTCTAACTGCTAATATTTTGGCAGTAGCTACTCCAACAAATGGTAGTGATGGTCAACCTACTCTCATCCCAATTAATGTAACTGATGGGCAGACACTTACTATCGCAGGTGGTGGTTTTAACCTAGATGCAGATTATTTTGGTCGGGTTTTTGAAATCCAAGGCGGTACAGTGAGCATAGATAACCTAAGCATTAAAGATGGTTTAGTGTTTGGAGATGGTGGTAATTTTGGTGCAAATCAGGGTGGAGATGGCTTAGGCGGATTGATTCGTAATGCTGGAACCCTAACCATAACCGGTTCGACATTGAGTGGTGGTCGTGCTTCAGGTGGTGGTGGTGGCGGTGGTGGAGTCCTACATACTGCGACCTATGGTAGTTATGGTGGTGGTGGTGGCGGTGGCTTCGGTGGTCGTGGTGGTGGTGATGGTGGTACTTCCGAGGCACAAATTCGTTTAGGTGGTCCCTCTGCTGGCACAGGTTCTGGAGGTACGGGAGGTAACTCAGCTTACACTGCAGCTGGGGCGACATTTGCTGGTAAAGGCGGTAGCACTGTTGGTGGTGTGCAAACAGCGGGTACCTCTGGTGGTAAAGGCGGTGCCGGTGGTACGGCTGGTAGCATTGGTGGTGGTGGTGGTGGTTATGCCTATGAAACTGACACTGTAGGTGGGCGAGGAGGTAACGCGGTTGGTGGTATCTTTAATAGCGGAGTCTTGATTATCAATGGGACGACAATGTCAGGCAATGCTGGTGCAGGTGGTGGTGGTGGTGGTGCTTATACCAAAACTGCGGGTGATGCTGGTTTTGGTACCGGTGCTATTTATAATGCCAATGGCTCTACCTTTAAATACAACGGTACTTTGACATTTAGTAGCAATGCTGGGGGCGCAGGCTCCATCGGTTTGGGAGCTGGTGGTGGAGGAATAGATGGGACGGCAGCTTCCTCGACAGCAAATGTGTTGAGTAATGCAGGGGCCACAATAAATTCCAATTTTAGTTTGAATTCAGCCCCAACAACCACAAACCTAAATGCAGATAGCTTTACATTTACAGAAGGTGACACTGCAACAGTCATAGACCAAGCTGGTAATGCAACATTAGCAGATGGAGATTCTGCAAACTTTAATACTGGAAACCTAACAGTAACAATAACTTCAGGAGAAGATGCAGCCGAAGATGTTCTAAGTTTAAATACAGGAACTGTTGCTTTAGCTGGAGCTACAGCTGGTTCAAATGTTTCTGTAGGTGGAACAGTTATAGGAACATTAGCTAACAATATAGCAGCTGGAAACGATTTAGTAATTAACTTTAATGCTAGTGCAACCCCAACAAATGTACAAACCCTAATAAGAGCCATAACCTATCAAAATACAGATACAAATGCACCAACAACTGGAGCTAGAAACATAAGAGTTACTGTTAATGATGGAGATGGTGCAACTAGTGCAAATGCAGATATAACAGTAACAGTAGCCGGAGCAAATGATGCTCCCTCAGCTTCAGGAACACCATCAGATATAAGTGTGACAGAAGATACACCAAGTAACTTTGACCTATCAGGAGTAACTTTTACAGATGTAGATGGAGATAATCTCACTGTTACTTTAGCATCATCAGCAGGAACTTTTGCATCTTCATCGGCAGGAGGAGTTACTATTGGTGGTTCAGGAACAGCAAGTTTAACCTTAGCTGGAACACCAGCAAATATAAACACTTATTTGGATACCACTAGTAACATAAAATATACTGGAGCTAGTAATGTAGTTGGTAATGATGCCGCAACATTTACTATAAATGCTAATGACGGAACTGTTAATCCTCAAGTAGCTAGTGGAAACATAGATATCAATGCTGTCAATGATGATCCTTCTGCTTCAGGTTTACCAACAGACATAATAGTTACCGAAGATGTAGCAAGTAATGTTGATTTATCAGGAGTGACCTTAGCAGATGTTGATTCTGGCTCTTTAGACATCACTCTTACAATCACGGCTGGAGCAGGTACTTTGATCGCTTCAAATGCTGGTGGTGTAGTGATAGCAAATAGTGCAACATCATCTATAACTCTAACAGGGACAGTATTAGAGATAAATACCTTTTTAGATACAAGTTCAAATATTCAATACACTAGTGTAACTAATGCAAATGGAAACGATGCCACAACTTTAACTCTTAGTGTAAACGATAATGGAAACATAGGTTCAGGAGGAGGCGGTAATATTACTCTAGGGACTATTAACATAGATATTACAGCAGTAAATGATGCCCCAACAGATATAGCACTCTCAAGCACAAGTGCAGTTGAAAGTGGAGGCACAAATGCAACAGTAGGAACACTTAGTTCAACAGACGTAGATACAGGAGCTACAGCTACATACACTTTAGTAGCAGGAATAGGAGCTACAGATAATGCAAGTTTTAACATTAGTACAACTACTCTAAAAGTAAATGATGCAGGAACATTAGGTGCAGGAACATATAGTATACGGATTCAGGTCGATGATGGCACCGCAACATATCAAGAAGCATTTACTATAACAGTAACAGACGATGTAGTCCCAACCCTAACAAGCCTAAGCCCAACAGATAATGCAACATCAATAGCAAGAGATGCGAACCTAGTTATAACTCTTAATGAAAATGTTGTAAAAGGTACAGGCAATATCTTAATTAAAAAGACAAGTGATAACTCAATAATAGAGACTATAGATATAGCAACAAGTGGACTAGTAAGTATAAGTAATGGTACCTTAACTATTAACCCAAGTACTACACTTGATTTAAATACACAGTATTATGTTCAAATTCCTGCAACTGCACTAACAGATGCTACAGGGAATGCTTATGCAGGTATAACAGATACAACAAGTTGGAGTTTTACAACTGTGGCTGATACAATAGCTC
>Ga0256826_1001719_pt1 | contig 13579 bp, 10 predicted proteins | sample CV79metaG_FD_185975 | JGI IMG/M metagenome (GOLD analysis project Ga0256826, IMG submission 185975) | Hydrothermal vent microbial communities from East Pacific Rise, Pacific Ocean - CV79 | ecosystem: Environmental > Aquatic > Marine > Hydrothermal vents | place: Pacific Ocean: East Pacific Rise...
TCATTAAATTGAAGTTTTGTTAGCAATTGATGCACTAAAGCTTTTAGGTAAAAGAAATCGACTTGTTGAGCATTCGAATTCCAATTCTCAGGTTTTTCTAGGCCACTCACTAAAAGTGATAAGTGTTTTTCTTCTCTATATCTTTTGCTTATGTTATCTGCTTCTTTATTTTGTAAGAAATAGGCTTTCCCAAACTCATAAAGCTTGGCATTGGGCTCTTTTCTGTTGATATTATAGATAAGGTTTTCCAATGAACCAAATAATAAACTTTGTCGTAGAACATCTAAATCGCTACTAAGTGGGTTGAGCATTCTAACTAAAGTATCTTCGTTAAAATTATCGTCCTTTATATAATAGCTCGATTTTGTTAAGGAGTTATTCATGGCTTCAGCGAAACCATTGGCGGATAAATAATCGGAAACTCTATTTTGATACTTCTCAGGGTTTGGCTTTGATGAGAAAGCAAGAGCAGAGTGCACTTGATTAGTGAATTCAATATTATTATAACCGTAAATCCTTAATATTTCTTCAATAATATCAGCTTCTCGAGTAACTTCTACTTTAAAGGTAGGAACAGAAACTCTAATTCCTTCTTCAGTTTCGTTAATTATTTGTATTTCTAAATCCTCTAAAATACTCTTGATACTTTCTCTTTCTATAACTTTACCAATAAGACGATCAACATGAGCATATTTAACATCAATTTCTACAGGAGAAACAGGGTTTGGATAAAAGTCTTTAATATTGCTACTAATTTTTCCGCCAGCAATTTCTTGCATTAATAGAGCAGCTCTTTTTAAAGCATATACAGTAATATTTGGGTCGGTTCCTCTTTCAAAACGGAAGGAAGCATCAGTTTTTAAGGTGTGAAATTTAGAAGTGATACGAATAGTTTTAGGATCGAAACATGCACTCTCTAAAAAGATGCTTGTGGTAGAATCTGTAACACCAGATTTATTTCCACCAAAAACTCCACCAATACACATTCCTTCTTCTGTATTACAAATCATGAGGTCATGGCCGCTAAGCTTTCTTTCTTGCTCATCTAAAGTTACAAACTTGGAATCCTTGTCCAGCATTTTAACCACAACCTTATTCCCGGTAATGGCAGCTGCATCAAATGCATGAAGCGGCTGGCCTGTTTCCCACATCACAAAATTGGTAATATCAACCAAGTTATTGATAGGGCGTAAACCAATGGCCACTAAATAATTCTTTAACCATTCTGGTGATTCTTTTACTTTTAAATTTGTAAGAGTTATGCCTGAATATCTCGGACAAGCTTTTTCGTCTTCTACTTCAATTTCTATATTTAATTCTTCATTATCTATTTTAAAATCATCTACTGAAGGAAGTAAAAGTTTAGAATCAGTATTTTTATTGAAATGATTAAACACAGCAACTAGGTCGCGGGCAGAACCAATATGTGATGTAGCATCGGAGCGGTTTGGAGTTAATCCTATTTCAAAAACGAAATCATCCTCAATATTAAAATAGTTTTTGGCTTCTTGTCCAACAGGAGCATCCTTATCTAATACCATAATTCCATCATGAGAATTACCTAAACCTAACTCATCTTCAGCACAAATCATACCTTCGCTTACTTCGCCACGAATTTTCGATTTTTTAATTTTAAAAGAATCTTCGCCATCGTATAAAATAGCCCCAATTGTGGCCACTAAAACCTTCTGACCAGCTGCTACGTTAGGTGCTCCACAAACAATAGGGGCTGTATTTCCATTGCCCAAATCAACTGTAGTTTTACTCAAGTGATCAGAATTGGGATGAGCCTCACAAGTTAAGACCTCTCCTATCACTATTCCTTCTAAACCACCTTTAATAGTTTGAACTTTTTCCAATCCTTCTACTTCTAATCCACAATCGGTTAGCAAGCGTTCTAATTCCTCGGGGCTTTCGTTAATCTTAACGTATTCTTTCAGCCATTTATAGGAGAGTTTCATAGTCTATTGTCTTTTAAAAATTAAGTCTGCAAAATTAGAAAAAATATGATTTCATTTTTGAAAATTATGATGAGATTGAATACGTAGATATATTTGCATTAAAATGGTATTTTTGATAATGTGTATTCAAGATAGGAAATCAGAAATTTTAAGATCTTTTCAAGGTTTTCAATCAATTCTAATAATTATTATTGATAGCAAAGATAGTAGCTATATTGGAGTCTTGCATTTCTTTAGTCCTTTTCAAATGAACCGATTAAAAATTATACAGCACAATTCTTGAGCTTAGGTCATCATTTTATTATATTTGCTAAACATTAAAAAAACAAAGCCATGAGTGATATCAAAATTATCTTAATATCCATCTTTTTAATTATAGCTAATATGTCTATCGCTCAAGATTTTCCAACTAATCGTGAGATTTATGATTACGAGATTGGGGATGTGTTTCATTACGAATATGTGCATTCCTATGGCGAGTATTATCCTCCAAGTGTTTTTGATTCGATTCTTAGAATTAAGGAAGTTGAAGATAAATATTATTCTGTGAATAATGATACAGTATGTTATCAGTTTTATTGTCAAGAGTTAATAAAGTATTTTGAGAATCCTCAGCCAATATACTCTGAATACTATCTTACTATTTGCAAATCTCAGTTAGATTCCATTAGGGAGGGTGACACAGTAATAGAGAATTCTGAATTATATAATGGTCGACGCTATGTGAAATATACGCATGAATACATGGACGGACCTATAGAGTGGACAGATATACAAAAGTGGACCGTGGGATGTGGAATAACGTATAATTATAGCTCAAGCTGGGATTGGAGTATAGACTTTATTGATACGTATGAGGACAAATTAGTTTATTATAAAAAAGGTGATGAGGAGTGGGGAGAAGAACAAGTAATTACGAGTATACATGAAAAAAAATTAAACCAGGGGATTAATATTTATCCAAATCCTATTCATGATTATTTTAGTATTTCATTTAATAATGGTTTAGATATTAGTGGTCTTCTAAGGGTTTATAATTCATCAGGTCAATTGGTAAGCTCAATTAGAGAATTCACTAGTGATGATAGGATTGAAGTAAGTTATTTACCTGTTGGTTTATATTATATTTCTCTTGTGGATGAGAATCAGCAGGTTTTGTTTAAAGGGAAGTTTATAAAAATTTAGTAGCAATTAAAGTTCATAAAAAGAACCTGAAATCGGGGGGAGAAATCAGGTTCAGTACATATCAATATAATAATTATTGTGGTTTATCTAAATCGGTTAATAATTGTGGTTTGTTTTTTTAATTTGTCGAAAGCCTAAAACATTCATCTAAACTACAAGGCAAAAATACAGCACATAACCTAAGTTTGCCAAATTTTTTGAGTCTTAAATAGTGAGAATTACTCAAGAAGTTGTCCATGAATTGGAAAGTGATTTTACGTGGAACAATTCAGGTTAATGTGGACTTGAGAAATATTAAGAGTTCTATTCGACCATTTTAAAACCATATTTTAGCTTAATAGTAACATTTGATCCATTTTCAAATCATTAGAACATATAATCTAATGAGTATTAAATAATTATATACTAATATTGATTTAGAATTAGTATTATAATTTTGTATTAAAATTGTATAAAACTGAAATAGGTCAAATAATTATTTAGAATTTTACGAAACCATTCGTATTTCCTAATTGAGCTCAACATCAGTTTTCCTTCCTAAAGAAATGTATCTCATTGTTCAATTAAATGAAAAAGGAAGAACAAAATCAGGTAAAAACTTATAAAATCCAATACTAGGCAGTTTTACGGAGATTAGTCTTCATTACTCGCTTGAAAAAGTCTTTGTTTTTCAACAGAAGAAAGACTTTCGTAACCAGATTTTTTAATTTTATCCAAAATAGCGTCCACTTCGGCCTGTTTTTCTTTTTTATTCTTCAGATAGTCTTCATCAGAAATAGGACGTCTACTGTTTCTATGTACATTTTGAAATGGAGTTTTTTCTTTCTCCTTAGGATAAAAAATGGTCTTTACTGTCTTTATCATTTTATTAAAAGGCAAGCTATAATCAATATTCTTTTTAAATTGTGCAATAAAGAAAAATCCGAAAATAGCTCCACCTATATGGGCAATATGACCACCTGCGTTTCCTGTTCTGATATTGAGGAGATCTAAAGCAATAAAAACAAGAGCAATATACTTGAGCTTTACATTACCAAAAAGAACAATATTGATAGGCAAATTGGGCACATAACTCGCTGATGCAATGAATATACCTAAAACAGATGCCGAAGCACCAATAGCAAAACTTGATGAAACAACATTTCCAAAAGCCGGGAATATATTAAAAGTTAATACATATAAAAGAGCACCAACAAATCCGCTAATTGTATAAACGCTCAGCATTTTGTTTTCTCCAACAAACTGGTTAAATATTCTCCCTCCAACATATAATACCAACATATTAAAAAAAAGATGGAATATATCTTCTTGAACAAACATATAGCTTATCAAACTCCAAGGTCTTAACAATAAATTGAATATATTGGAGGGTAAGCTCAAATAATAAGTAATTCTGTTAACTCCATATTCTTGAACAAAATTTTGATCTATATTAAATAAATAAAGAATTAAAGCAAAAGCATTAATGATAGTAAATACAATGATATTGACTAATATGAGCCTAGAAAGAACGTCTTTTTTATTAAAAAAAGATTTAATTTCATCAAGTGGAGATATGTTTCCTTTATATGGATTTTGACCTATCATTATTGGTAAAGCTTTCCTTTCTTTTTCCAAATACTAACTATTACGAGACCTATTAACATTCCGCCAAGATGTGCAAAATGGGCCACATTATCACTAGGACTATTGGAAATTCCCGAATATATTTCTAAAGCACCAAAGCCTATCACTACCCACTTGGCTTTCACTGGAATTGCAAAATATAAATACAAAAGTTGATTAGGAAACATCATACCAAAAGCCACTAAAATACCATATACAGCACCACTAGCACCCGCCACGGAATGTGCATTCAAATAAATTTCTTTATAATCATTCATAAAGTTAATGGCGTCCTGTAGTGTTGGGTTATGACTAGAAAGAAATAAGCTTTTATAACTATCTTGTATCTCATAATTAAGCACAATAAATTTATCTGTATGAGTAAATGCAATAAAGGCACCTAAAGATGGCTCATTTAAAAACCCGTCAACAGCGTTTACTACAGGGGCTATTTCAAAACCTATCCAAAAAGTGTAAGCTATTGCAGCTCCAATACCAGTTAACATATAAAAGATAAGGAATTTCTTACTTCCCCAAACATTTTCCAAGGTATTCCCAAACATCCATAATGCAAACATATTGAATAAAATATGAGAAAAATCTTTAGAGCTATGCATAAACATATAGCTGATATATTGGTAGGGGCTAAAGTCGGAAGCACCAATATAATGCAATGATAAATATTTATGCAAATCAATATGAAAAGCAGATTTTAAAGCCATTGTAGCTAAAAAAAATAAACCGTTTATTATCAACAGGTTTTTTACTACCGGAGGAAGTATGGAGAAACTATTGGGTCTGAATTGTTGACTCATGTTATTTTATTGTCAAATTTGTTTGCAAAAGTACATAGATTTTTATTCTTAACGATGCTGCCTAACAAGTTCAATGCGTTAAAAATCCTAAATTGAAGTATTAAGCAGTCCTTTGGCCTCAACAAGGCCACATGGCAATCTTTTCTACTAGTTTAAAAATTTATCACGAATTTCGTTTATCGAGATAGTTTTGATGATTTGTTCCCCATCAATTGAAACATCAGGAATTTTACACGAAAATAACGCATCGGCCAGTTCATCCATTTCGCTTTGCTCTAGCTTTTGTCCTTGCTTTATTGTTAACTGTCGTGCCATACTTCTAGCAAAAGCTAGTTTCCGATCCTGTTTAATATCCTGCCCATCCTTAAAACTGTGCAATATTTCATCAATAATAACTGATATCTTACTCTCAGGAACATCTATAGGGCTCCCATTTACTACAATCCCATTCTGTCCAAAGTATTCTATATCGAAGCCAAAATTTTTTAATTCCGACTCAATTTCTTTTATAATAATCAACTCCTCAGTTGCCAGATTAATATTTACGGGAAATAATAATTGTTGACTCGTTATTAATCTATTTTCATATTGCTCCAAATATTTTTCATATAAAATTCGCTCATGAGCCAGATTTTGATTGATAATCACCATTCCCGACTTAACAGACGATACCACATATGACAAGCCTACCTGTATAAAAGTTTTTGTTTTAATTTGGCTGATCTCTTCATCTTTGGGGAGCAAATTCATGGATGAAGGAGTATTAATAACATCCCGTTGATGAGTATCATTTGTTGACGAGTAGTCTAAATCAAATTTCCGAACCGCAGAAGGTTTAAAATCCGTTTGCTGATCAAATTCGTATAATTTGCTCCAGTTTTCGTGATTGCTAATTTGTCTGGGGTCAGGTTCAGAATTTTCTGTATCAAAAGGATTATACTCAGGGTTTATTTTTATTGATGGTGGCTTGATTGGACGATTTTTATCAAACTCAAAACGCATGCTGTCTTCTTGTTCAAAATCTAAAGATGGAGTTAGACTAAACTGCCCCAATGCTTTTTTAGCAGCAGCAGCAAGAATTGCATATATCACTTGTTTATTTGTGAAATTTACTTCAATTTTTGTTGGATGTATGTTAACGTCAATATCTTCGGGACGAACCTCCAGAAATATAAAATAAGAAGGATGCGCACCAACAGGTATTAATTCCTTAAAAGCATTTTCTACGGCATGATGAAAGTAAGGATGTTTGATAAATCTATTATTGGCAAAAAAGTATTGTTCTCCTCTAGTTTTACGGGCAAATTCAGGTTTTCCAATATATCCCGAAATAATCAGGGTATCAGTATGTTCTTCAATCGGAACAAGCCTTTCATCATATTTTTTATTTCCTATAACTTGAATAATTCTTTGTTTGAGACTACCTCCTAATAGTTGGTATAAAATATTCCCATTATTATAAAAAGAAAAAGCGATGTCCGGATTCACCAAAACTACTCTTTGAAATTCTTCAATAATATGACGAAGTTCTGCTGTATTCGATTTTAAAAAATTGCGACGTGCAGGAACATTATAAAAAAGGTTTTTAACCGAGAAAGAAGTACCTTTAGGACTTGTACAATTCTCTTGAGATTTTAATTCAGAGCCTTCGATAATGATTTCTGTTCCTAATTCATGATCGGCCGTCTTTGTTTTTAGCTGTACATGCGATATAGCTGCAATAGAAGCTAATGCTTCTCCTCTAAACCCCAGAGTATGTAAGTTAAATAGATCTTCCGGTTTTGTGATTTTTGAAGTCGCATGTTTTTCAAAACACATTCGGGCATCTGTTGCGCTCATCCCATGACCGTTATCGGTAATTTGGATTAAGGTTCTTCCGGCATCCTTAATAATTAAATTGATATGCGTAGCTCCAGCATCCAAGGCGTTCTCTAGAAGCTCTTTAACAACAGAAGCAGGCCTTTGGACAACCTCACCCGCAGCTATTTGATTGGCTACTGAATCGGGTAATAATTTAATTTTATCAGACATAAAAAAATTAGAAAAATAGGATATAAATAATTGCTAGAAAAAGGATTATATAGACAGCGATAGAATATGTTTTGGACTTAGAACGTGTTCTGTCGTGACGTCCCCATTTCTCCCTCATTTCCTGTCGCAAATTGATACGTTCAGGATTCTTTATATTCATTTCAATTTCTCTCTTCCGCTTTTCATCCGCTTCCTTTTGAGCATCATAATAGCGAGGTTGATAATTAAATCGTCGTGCTTTTTGTGTTCTAAAAAATGTAATCTTCATTAATGGCCTTATTTGATGCAAAATTACGAAAAAAAGTGAAGATGATAAAGAGAGCTTATCCTATTCGGCTTTTGATAAATATTGATTTACTGCAATCTTGATATAGATGTCTATTTATTAATGAATTATTTTATTGTGTTTCCATCCATTTTTGTAAATACGCTGTCAATAGGCTCCCAGAGTTCAATTTTATGACCATCGTCATCCATAATATGCACAAATTTACCATATTCATATACTGCTATTTCATCCAGGATAGTTACTCCATTTTCTTTTAATTTTTTTACTAATCCTTCAATATTTTGGACTCGATAATTAACCATAAAATCTTTCTTTGAAGGATTAAAATATTTATCATCCATTTTAAAGGGGCTCCACTGCAAATAGTTAAATTCATCAGGATTATTTGAGTTTCTAAACTCAAAGCTTGCCCCCCAGTCGTTCGTATTGAACCCCAAATTTTTAGAGTACCATTTTTTCGTATCCTCAGGATTGTTAGTATAAAAAAATACGCCCCCTACACCGGTTACTCTTGGACTCTTATCTTCTGTGTTTTTCTTGTTTTTCATAATGTCTCTGTTACTTTCACTAGCCAAGGGATTTAAATATCTTTCAAAAGGCCATTAAAAGTTTCTATATTTCTTGCTTATTATTATTCACATTTCCTGTATATATGGGAATATATTCTTTCGCATTATTACTAATGAGCAGATATATACAACAACTTTAGATATGGCATTGTTATCAATTATTTTACATCCGGATATGCTTCCAAACCCATATTATAAAACATAAATGCCCATAAGTCACTGGCTTCTTCAATAATTTTATTGGTTGATTTTCCTGCACCATGTCCAGCTTTAGTTTCTATTCTGATAAGAACAGGATTATGGCAAGATTGCTTTGCTTGAAGCTCGGCAGCAAACTTAAAAGAGTGAGCAGGGACTACTCTATCATCATGATCAGCGGTGGTAATCAGCGTTGCTGGATAACAAACACCTTCTTTTATATTGTGAAGAGGAGAGTATTTAATCAAATTTTCGAATTGCTTTTGGTCATCGCTGCTACCGTAGTCAGGAACCCAATAGTAACCAATAGTAAACTTATGGTAGCGTAACATATCCATGACGCCAACTTGTGGAATAGCTACTTGAAAAAGCTCAGGTCTTTGAGTCATGCATGCACCAACTAAAAGGCCACCATTGGAGCCACCTTTAATAGCTAATTTTTCGCTAGTGGTATAGCCTTCAGATATTAGGTACTCAGCTGCGGCAATAAAATCGTCAAACACATTTTGCTTGTTTAACTGTGTTCCACCTTGATGCCAATCTTCACCATATTCTCCTCCACCACGAATATTTGGTAAAGCATACACTCCTCCATTTTCCAATAATACCAAATTACTTATACTAAAATACGGAGTTAAAGAAATATTAAATCCACCATAGCCATAGAGCAAAGTTGGGTTTTGGCCATCTAATTTCAATCCCTTTTTATGCACAATAAACATGGGCACTTTTGTACCATCTTTACTTTTATAAAACACCTGCTTGGTTTCGTATTTGTCAATATCAATGTCTATCCCAGACTTCCTAAAAACTTCGGTTTTATTATTATCAATATCGTATTTAAAAGCCATGCTTGGATAAGTAAACGAAGTAAAAGAATAAAATGCTGTATTGCTATCTTTTTGCCCACTAAAGCCACTAATACTACCAATTCCCGGAAGCTCTATTTGATGCTGCAAGCTACCATCCAAATTATAAACATAGGCTTTGGAACTGGCATCATGCATATAGCTAACTAATAGCTTTCCTCCAACCATTTCTACATTTTTAAGCACATCAGTAGTTTGTGGAAGCACGTCTCTGGTTTTTTCAGGATTCTTTGCGTTGATCTTGTACACTTTATTTCTTGGGGCATCTTTGTTGGTCATCACAAATAAATCTTCTCCATCATTATCCAAAATATATGTATCAAAATCAAAATCAGTTTGAACAGGGATAAATTCTCCATTTTCATCATCAGCGTTTTTAAAATACAATGAATTCCCTCTTGCCGAAGGATTATGCCCGCTAAGAATTAAATATTTTTCATCCTCAGTAGTTCCAATATACCAACTGTATTTTGGGTGATCTAGATCTTGATATACCAGCTCGTCTTCACTTTGTGCTGTTCCTGCTTTATGGTAAAATACCTTACTGTTTTCGTTCACACCCTTGAGCTCATCACCTTTCTTTGGCACATCGTAACGGCTATAATAAAAACCATCTTTAAACCAATCTGCTCCAGAAAATTTAATCCACTCCAAATGATCTGCTAATTTCTCTTTATTTTCCACATTCATCACAAACATCTCTCGCCAATCGGACCCTCCCTTGCTTATACTATAGGCACATAGCTTTCCATCTTTACTAAAGGACAATCCACTCAACGCTACAGTTCCATCCTCGGAAAAAGTATTGGGATCTAAAAACACTACAGGCTCTCCATCTATACTTTTCATTTGGTAAACAACATATTGTGCTTGTAATCCATCATTTTTATAGAAATACCAATAATCACCTTTTTTAAAAGGAAGACCATATTTTGGATAATCCCAAATTTGAGTCAACCTATCTTCTATCTTTTTTCGAAACGGAATTTGAGCCAAATAATCATTTGTTACTTTTTGCTCTTCAAGTACCCAAGCTTTTGTTTCTGTGGAGTTATCATCTTCCATCCATCTGTATGGATCAGGCACATCAACTCCAAAATAATTATCTACTGTATCAACTTTTGCTGCTTCAGGATACTTTATTTTATTCTCTTCCTTTTGATTGCATGCAGTAAAGCCAAGTATAAGAATGACGAAAATGAGGGTGATATTTTTCATTATATTGTTTTATTTTGTTCTGTTTTGTTTGAAACGCTAAATTAAGTGTTTTTTTGTTTTGAATTTATTCTTTAAAAAAACAAAGCAATAAACAAATTAATGTTTTTATTTAACTTCCTTTTTGAGTCTAAAATCAAGTAAAAAAAATGAGATTTGAAAAAATATTATTAATGTCCCAATTATTGAAAAATATTATATAAATAATAGAGTAGGATTTACTTTGATTGAACTAAATAAGTATAAATTTATTTCACTTTATACTTTTGCGCGTAATCTTTGAAGCGTGAATCCATTAGCTGATAAACCTTCCTGCTGGTAGCAACCCAACCAATATATGGACCATTAAACTCTATTGCAATTAAATCTTTTTCTTCACCAATATCTATTATTTCCCAATTTTGTCCACCATTTGTGGTATGATAAAGTAATCCTTTGTCACCACAAGCCCAACCCTCAGTTAAGGACACAAAATGAATATCGTAAAGGTCATGATTTCTATCGATAAACCATTGTTGTATTTTCCAAGTATTTCCTCCGTCATAGGTATGTGAAATAAAACCGCCATCACCACAAATCCACCCATTATTAGCATCAAAAAAATACATCCCCATAATACCGGCAGTGGCTCCGGTTCCTCTAAATTTATAAACTTCCCAATGTAAACCACCATCTGTGGTTTTTAAAATTCTCCCATAGGAATCCTTACTAATTTGTGCAGCTAAAACATACCCATTATTATTATCTATAAATTGAACTCTTGAGAGATGACCGCTTATTGGAGATGTGTATAGCTGCCAATTATTTCCTCCATTGTTGGTAAAAATCATACTTCCTGATTTGCCTACAGCCCAACCATTTTTAGAGTCGCTAAACCAAATACTGTTTAAAAACAAATCTTTTGTGGGAGTTTTTTGAACATTCCAAGTGCTCTCTAAACCACCTTGATTACTGTGTGATATCATTCCACCAAAACCACAAACCCATATATGATCTTTATCCAAAGCGAATACATCCTTAGGTGTTTCTTTGGTATTAATGCCTATTTCTAAGAAGTTTTGTGCCCATTTTTGATCAATGGTCCACTGATTAATCTTGCTAATATGGACTTGTGTAAAAGAGTTCTTGGCTCTACCACTGACAAAAACATCATATTCTGCCCCACTTGATGATAAATTATTAATGAGTAAACCTGAGTTGCCTTCCTGCCTATAAACGACTTCCCAACTATTTTGAGCGAAAACAAATTGGTAAAAAATTGAAATTCCTAATATTAATGCTAACTTTTTCATATTATTCTGTTTTTTTTAGTAAATATACTGTGGAAATATATTAAGATGTGAGAGAATTATAAATGCGTTCTGTTTGATTAAATATTCGGATATGCCATGCATATTTTTGCAAAATGAATTAAACATTATCAATCTCAGCATAAATACGGAAGCACTATTTTATTACAAAGCAGAATTACTATATCACCCGGCAAGGTGCAATTTTAGGTACTCATCTTGAAGACGACTATGCTCGAATATCTAAAATCGGATACTTCACAATAATGACATGTATTTTGGCTTTTAGCTATTAAATTGCTTGGATTTAAGGAATAGCAATTTAGAATAAATGTAAAATATAAAACATCAATTTTTTCATTTAAAAAAACCTTACTTTTGCGCTGAAATTGAAATAAAAAAAGAAATGGATTTATCAGTAAAATACTTGGGTTTAAATCTAAGAAACCCTATCATTATTGGAAGCTCTGGTTTAACAAACTCTGTTGAGAAAGTTCGTGATTTAGAAAGGCAAGGAGCTGGTGCTATTGTGCTTAAATCTCTCTTCGAAGAGCAAATTGCCATGGAGCAAGAGAAATCATACAGTCAGAACGATTTTGATTATCCTGAAGCAATGGATTATATGAAAGCCTATGCAGCTGAATACACTTATGCAGATTTTATAGAACTGATAAGAGGAGCTAAAGCTGCGGTAGATATTCCTGTGATAGCTAGTGTAAACTGTGTTTCTTTGGGCAAATGGACCGAAATGGCAAATAAAATTGAAGAAGCCGGTGCAGATGCTTTAGAGCTAAATATTTCTTTACTCCCATCGGATATTGAAAAAACAAGTGCACAGAATGAGAAGACTTATTTTGATATTATTGAGGCCGTTCGCAAGCAAGTGAATATTCCTATTGCTCTAAAAATGAGTCATTATTCTGCAGGGCTAGCTCATTTGGTTCGCCAATTAAGCTTTACTAAAATGGTAGATGCTTTTGTACTTTTCAATAGATATTATTCACCCGATATTAATATCCATGATTTATCCATCACATCATCCGGCGTGTTAAGCCACCCTGAAAATATTTCAGATTCTTTAAGATGGGTAGCATTATTATCAGGTAAAATTAAAACTCCTATTGCTGCTTCTACAGGTATACACAGCGGTGAAGACGTAATTAAACAATTACTTGCCGGAGCCACTGCAGTACAGGTAGTTTCTTCTATTTACAAAAATGGGACAACCCAAATTGGCAAAATGCTCAACGATGTAGAAGAGTGGATGACAGAAAAAGGCTATAACAGTATTGAAGATTATAGAGGTGACATTAGCTACGATAAGTTCAACGAGCCCGAAGCCTTTGAAAGAATCCAGTTTATGAAATATTTTGGTGGTTATGAATAAAAATCTTTTTTAAAACGACTAAAGATGTGACCTATAATTACATCATTGCCAAAACATGAAATAGAAAAGTTTAAAATCGACAACAAATGAACGAATTAAATAGCGTAATTGCACAAATATTACAAGTATCTCCTATCATGAAGATTATAAGGGTGAAGCCTTTAGG
>Ga0256826_1001720_pt1 | contig 13573 bp, 12 predicted proteins | sample CV79metaG_FD_185975 | JGI IMG/M metagenome (GOLD analysis project Ga0256826, IMG submission 185975) | Hydrothermal vent microbial communities from East Pacific Rise, Pacific Ocean - CV79 | ecosystem: Environmental > Aquatic > Marine > Hydrothermal vents | place: Pacific Ocean: East Pacific Rise...
AACGTAAGAAATTCAAAATAGCTTCTCGTAAGAAAATGCTTAAACGTCTTTATATGATGAGACGTTACGAATCACGTCTGTAAGCGATTGTCCTTCGGGACAAACGTTTATATACAACAACTTCTAAAATCTAAATTTTAAAAACCTCCAAACAGAAACTTTTCACAAAATATAAAAATTCTTTTTATTCACACTATATCTACACTTATTCTATCTATAATACTAATACGAAAGCAAAAGAGGGTCTTCCCCTTTCCCTCTTCTCCTAGCTTTCTTTACAAATTTCAAAGCAATACCAAATCCTTAGCTTTTTTCATTTTTTGCTAAGGTCTCCTTTTAATCAAACGCCAATTAGAACTTATAACCACCAATCAGACGAAGTGAAAAAGTATTTGGTTCATTATCTAAATCTACATGCTCGTATGTCCCTGTGAAGTATGACCCAGTTGCAGCACCATAACTCAGACGCACACCATTAAGTCTCATAGCATTTTGAGGATCACCACTCGCATTTTGTGAATAAGTAGGATCTAAATCAAAGTAAGTGTATCTATACCCTATCCACAAGTCATCCACACCAAGTTTAGAAAAACTATATCCAAGTTGTGCCTTATATGAAGCTGCATTCTGTAAGCTTCCTGCTTCAAAAAAGTGAAATATCATACCATTAGCAAAGTATGGATACCCACCAAATGCACCAAGAGTAGTCCCTTGTCCAGAGCCATCAGTATATTTTGAAATACCTGTTGCAAAGTTGATTCCGTTTGAGAAGTCCCCATCAAATCTAACACTATACAAAGAGTAATCAATATCTTCTGTAGTAGCAGTATCACCAGCTAAGTAGCCAACCTCTTTAAAGTTTATAAACTGTGCACCAACATCATAATTAAAACTTCCTAGTTTATCGGTAAAGTCATACTGTATAAAAAGAGTATTATACATATCTTCAGCATAGTAGTTCCACACCTGAAGTTGATGATTTTCATCATCATTATACTCTACTGCTCCATAGTAGATACCTTTATCTCCTATAGCTTTTTTATCAGCATCTGAAATATAAGAAACCTCACTCATAGAATGAAATTCTGTCTTGTCAAGTCCAGATCCACTATCCCAAACTCCAGCCATTCTTCTGAAATACCCAAGACTAATGCTAATATCTTCAAGACTACTGTTAATATAGTAAGCTAACTCAAAACTGTTCGCCAACATATACCAATCATCAGCATCAATCATTGGTGTAGTTATCTCTTCCCGACCGACCAAAGCCTTATTTGCTTTATCTTCGTACGAAAGATATCCTTCTTCAATTATCATAAATGACTTTCTTACATTTGGATCAAATACAAAAGTTCTACTTTCGTACTTCTCATCATTTATACCAAAGTCTGTTGCGCCAGCGATCGTAACTTTAGCATGCATACGACTATCTTTTGGACTAATGATCGATACTTTTGGAACTAAGTAGATACCTTTAGAATCTATATGCCCTTTATTTATACTTGGGTCTGTTGGAAGTATCTTTCCACTGCTATCTATTCCTGTTGGCTTATTTTGATAATCATACTGCACCCAACCAGCACGAATGTCACCTGAAACTTCCCAGCCATCTACTATCTCTATGCCCTGCTCTTTAACCACTTCTCTCTCAAATGTATGGTCTTGAGAAAGAGAACTATCAAGATCAGTTCCCGCTACTACTATAGAACTTAGAAGTGAAACTGCTATTAAACTTTGTGCTATATTTTTCATTTTGATTCCTTCTTCTTTACTACTGTGCTAAGGGATTTAACCCTAACTCTTCTATGATATACTTTATAGCTAACTGTGCTCTCACACTATTTCCATATGTATCAACAGGAGGAGAAACTACACCTATTCCAAACTCACCTGGGATTACAGCAACTATACCACCACCAACACCAGATTTTGCAGGTGCACCTGTATCGTATAACCAGTCTCCTGCATTATCATAAAGACCAGCTGTTGCCATGATTGCCATAATCTTTGGTGTATATGATGCATCTAAAACTCTTGTTTTTGTTATAGGGTTTGTACCATGGTTTGCAAGAGTTGCACCCATAACAGCTAAATCATGAGAAGATACATTTAAAGAGCACTGCTTTGTGTAGACTGTTGTAGCCTCAAGAGGATCACTTCCCATACGACCATAAGCATCTAAAATCTTACTTATAGCTTGGTTACGCTTGTTATCATTTACCTCTGAGATATATACATCTTCGTTGAGTTTTAAGTTACGTCCGGCATATGCAGACATATTTGCTGAAATTTTCGCCCAACGCTCTTTAGAGTCCTTGGCTTTTACCCATGATGTACTCTGAATAGCACCTGGATTTACAAGAGGATTTGAAGCACTACCACCATGTACTTCGATAGCAATGATAGAGTTAAAAGGATAACCCGTAGCATTTACACCTATCTTCTCTTGTACAAACTTTGGACCTTTTTCACTCATCACAAGTGCCGCTGTAAAAACTTTAGAAACAGACTGAATAGAGACTACTTTTTTAGTATCTCCTATCTCATACACATTTCCATCTTTATCAACTAAAGTGATTCCAAAGATAGTAGGATCAACAATGGCCAAAGCATTGATATAAGTAGCATTATGCCCACCCATATCGCCTCTATACTTACTATAGGCATCTTTTAAAACTTGATTGATTTTTTCTTTACTTAACTCAGCAGCAGAAAGGGAAGAAAAGGCAAAAACGACTACTATACTTATCACAACTTTTAAAGTCTTATTTAACATAAAAACTCCTTTTAGAATATTTATCTAAATAAGTATATCTAAAAGTCCAATAAAGAGTATTAAAGTTCGTTTAAAACTTTAAATAACTCTTTGGAATTCTCTTCAGCAATAGTAAATGCTTCTATAATAGCATCTGCATTCTCAAGACTACCTGCTTTTATGAAACCTGGTATACTCTTAACACTATTGTGAACAGCTTGATGTGGTGCATCTATATTTGCATAGGCTAGACTTGCTTTAAAGAGATCTTTTCCAGTTGTTGCATACCATTTTCCAAATCTACAGCTTGTATGATCTGAGAAAGCAAAGTTTTCATCATTTTTAAAGACACTGTCATATCCTGAAAATTTAAATACTATATGATCAATTTTTGCTAGATTTAAAAACATGTTGTTTGATATAAGCTGGTTGTCCTCTTTTATCATGTGTGCACTCTCGACTAACTCATGTAAGCTACTGTTAAATAGCTCTAAGTTCTCCAAAGATGAATTTACCTCTCCATCCATCTGCTCAGAGAACTCTTGCATTGCAGCGGAGTTCTGTTTAAGTAGGTTTATGTTAACTTCTACTTCACTTGTTGCTTTTTGAGTACGTTCAGCAAGTTTTCTTACCTCGTCTGCTACCACAGCAAATCCACGACCATGCTCACCCGCTCGTGCAGCTTCTATAGCCGCATTAAGAGCAAGTAGATTTGTTTGGTCTGAGATATCTTTAATAAGCTCTATAACATTTGTAATTTCATGAACACTATTAGTAAGTTGATCCGAATTTTCTCTACTTTCATGCATTTTATGTGAGATACTATTTAATGAATCTCCCATTATAGATGTAGAGTCTTTTACCTGTCTTACAACTATCTCTGTCTTTTCATTCTTCTCGTTAATGCTGTCTAGACCTTTCATATTTTTAGTCATACCATCTTGGACTAAAGCTAAACCGGAGATAGCACCTTCACTAAGGAGTTCTGTAAGTTTTAAAGTGAGTTTATTTTTTTCAATCTGCTTTTCACTCTCTTGGGAGTGTTGTTTAGACTGTTCTAGTGCACTATGTGCATCTTCAATTGCTGTATGGGCTGCTTGTATAGTATGGTTAGCCGAACTAATGATAGAACCTAACTCATCTTTCCCTAGACACTTGATAGATTTTGAGAAATCGTTTGAGGCTACTATATCATCGAGTGCTTCTTTAAAGTTAGAAATTCTACGAGTAAAACTATTTGCCACATAACCGCCGAATCCCAAGATAAAAGTCATAATGACAATATTTTGAATGATACTCATGATCATACTACTGTTTGCAGCACTCTTAAGACTCACTACTTGCTCTAAAATTCCCTCTGCTAAGTTATTTTCAACTTTTTTAAGTAAATTTATTTTTGCTGTTATCATCTCAAACCAGTAAGAAGCATCTACACCAAAATCACCATTTATATGCGTTAATGCTATGTTTCGCATACGATTTACTTCATCTACACTCTTTCCAACTAAAGTCTTTTTATAAAAATCTATGTTCTTCTTAGAGTCTAAAAATAGGAACCTCTGCATATAGGTCTCTTGCTGGCTCATTAACTTAACAAACTTTGCATAAAAACCTTTAGGAAAAGCATCTTTAGCAAATGTACCCGTCATTACAGCACGCTCAACTCCCGCTCGTTCTTTAGAGTAAAGATAGTTAGTAAATGCTGTAAGCGATGTCGTCATATTTTTTTCTGAACTCATCTTAGCGATGTAGGCTATAGTATCTATAAAGGCTGCATTTAAGGGTGTATAGTAGCCAACAGTTTGTGGTACATTGTAAGATAAAGAGCTGATGTTACTTCGTACTGAATCAAGCTGAGAGAGACGATACATAGCATCATCCATCTGTTTTTGCATCTCTTTTGGATAGATAGAAAAGTCCATATTTGTGTAAAAATCTTCCATTTCTGCTCTTTTAGCATCTGTCTCTTTTCGGATATTTGGCATTGTATTTACAAACTTTTTACCATCTGATCCGACATATCCTGCTGAAGCACCACGCTCTTTTTGAGTGTTGTGGACCATAGCACTGATTTTAGTTGCTAAAATTGTTGCTTGCTCTATCTTACTCAACTCTTTAAGATCTGTGTAGCTTTTATAGGTATTTAGTATAAGAAGTATAGAGATTGCTGTAGCTGGAATAAACACCATAAGTGCCATTTTCAGTTTTATTGAGAGGTTATTAAACATTGGGACATCCTCGTGTTATATTAATAGTTAAATTTTACTCTAATAATGTCTCTCAAATATTTCATATTTTAAAATTCCACCTTAAATCCGACAAGAAGTTGATAATCACTCTGTTTTGGTGTCGTTCCATCTGATGCTTCTTCTGGATCGAGTATATAATCCCATATACCAGTAATATCTAAGTCTAACCATGTTGTTAACTCATTTTCAAGTGTAAGCAACATGTGATGCTTGTATACACCTGCAGCCTTATCCGAATACGTTAATTTATAGTTATATGTTATATCTGTTATTTTGCTGATTTCTATCTCGTACTCAGTACTAAGCTCCATAGCAGGAGAAAAAGTATCTATCTTTTTATCAACTCCAACTGTTACATATTTTGTATATAAAAATGCTGGACCCCCAGAAACACTCCATGTTATTTTTTTAGTATCTATAATCGTGTAACCAACCCCCATACCAAGTGTTAACTGGGAGTTAATATTTCTATACTCATCAGTATATATTTCACTAAACGCTGGTGTCCAGAAGAAGTGTCTCGTTAAGTATCTATCATACTTTTGATTTAAACGGTGGTCATTGGCTGTCTCTTTATCATCTTTAGATGAAACACGACCTAAGTAGTCAAAAGAGAGTCTAGACATCGACGTACGTCTCTGCATATTTATCTTTGCACTATAGTCATACTGATCAGTATTTCCACTTCTAAAATCTAAACTAAGAGTTGCCTTACCTGACCAGAAATTTCTCTCATATTTACCATCAGGAGCAAAGGAAACGATATCTTTGCGTTTAAACTCATATCTATTATCCCCCTGAATTATAGTTAAGTCATCACCTTTTAAACGCAAAATTCCAGGAAAAGATGCAAGGTTTTCAATATTTACACTAATGATATGGTAACTTTTTATCTGAACAACATCTTTAAACTTGAAAGTGTAAAGATCAATTTCATCACTATCAAACTCTAGCTTATCATCAAAAAGAGCCTTGATCTCACCCTTGAACCACTCTCCAGATTTCGTCTGTACCCAATCATGAGCAACTGGTGAAGGAGAGAGATCTTCCCATCTTCCTTGTAGCTTAGATAAATCGACTTGGCCCTTCTCATCAAGAGCATTTACAACTTCAGAAACAGAGACCTTAGCAAGATTTTTCTTATCACCCTCTTTTGCTTTTTGACGTATCTCATCTGCACTCAGACCTGAGTTGTCTTTTACGATTATGACATCATTATTTGGGCGTTTTACATCTGAATTTGTACTGTTTTTATCTTCACTTTGAACTTCTTCTTTCTCTTTTGTAAGTTTTTCATCCTCTTGTGAAATCGCTAGAGTAATATTTATATCTTTGCCACTCACTAGAGTGTTCGTCTTATTAGTATCTAAATGTGCTGCAGCCAAAGAGAGTATAAATAGATTAAATATTAATAATAATTTCATTTATCAAATTTTTCCATACATTTCATTATAAAAATTCAGAGCATATCTATCACTCATACTAGCAATATAATCAGCGATAACACGATGTTTTTTACGATATGTAAGTTGTTTATAGTAGAACTCTGGAAGCATTTTATCATCTTCCATAAGTCCACTATAGAGACCCTTAATAGCCTGTTTCCCTGCATACATCTTACGAACTATATTTTTATGCTGATACATTTTAGCAAAGAGTAACTTTTTAAGTTTTTTGAGTTTAGTCTCTAGCTCAGGTGCCATTCCTATTGGCGTTTCATTTGAACAATCTTCTAGTCTAGGCTCTGAATACTCTAAGAGAGAGTAGACTAAATGATTTATAAGGTGTGAACTAAATCTATAACGAAACATCTCATCATTCTCTTTACCTACTCCCTCAGCTTCAACTTTTTGCAGTATCTCACAAACTAGCTCACTCTCTTTTAAGTCATCAAAACTGATGATTCCTGAGTTAACACCATCATCTATATCATGGCTTGTGTAGGCTATCTCATCAGCACGATCAACTATCATTGCCTCAAAAGACGGGTGTTTATCTAGGTTAAACTGCTCATGAACTGAAGCTGGTAAAAATGACTTATGATAAGGAAATGAGTGTTTAAGTATACCTTCGAGTGTGGCAAAAGTAAGGTTAAGCCCATCAAAGTTTTTATAGCGTTTCTCTAGCTTTGAAACAACACGAAAACTCTGAAAGTTATGCTCAAACCCATTGCTAAAGCCATCTGCTTTTAAACACTCATCGAGTGTATCTCCACCAACATGCCCAAAGGGAGTGTGTCCTAAGTCATGAGCTAAAGCTATTGCTTCAGCAAGTGACTCATTAAGCCCTAAGGTAGAAGTAATTGAGCGAGCAATTTGAGAAACTTCTATAGAGTGTGTCAAACGCGTACGAAAAAAATCACCCTCATGGTTTAGAAATACTTGAGTTTTATACTCTAACTTTCGAAATGAACCCGAGTGAATGATTCTATCACGATCACGTGCAAAAGGGTTACGAAAATCTTTATCTATTTTATAAAAGCGGTCAGTACGTTGCATTAGGCTTTTTTAATAAACTCAGTTTTTATAAAGATTTTAGTTCCATTAACACGACCTTCTACATGACCGGCATCACCAGGGGCAAGAGAGATACGAGTTACTGTAGTCCCACGTTTAGCAGTAAACCCAGCACCTTTTACTTCTAAATCTTTTAAAATTACGATGCTATCACCCATCTTAAGTTCAACACCATTTGCATCTTTATAAACGAGTTTGTTTGCTTCTGCATTTACAGCCTGCTCTGCTAGTTTTAATTCGTCCTCTTCAAGATACATCATCTCTACCATATCTTGACGACCAAGCTTATTCCATAAAATGTAAGACATGATCTTAGCAGCTGGTGTTTCACTCCACATCGCATCATTTAAACAGTTAAAATGGTTCTCATCTAACTCTCCACTACTTATCTGTCCATTACAGTTTGAACATAAGTATATAGACTGTTCCTCACTTGCATCACTTACAGGTAACTCTACTAACTCTACATCTTGACCACAACCACATAACTCACATACTTCACTTCTACTCATTATTCATCTTCCTCTTTATCAAATTTTATATCTTTATCTGACACTTTTTTATCTTCTACTGCTTTGTTAAATGCCTTATCTGCATCTTTTTCACTATAATCTCTACACTCTTGTGGTGCGATGCTCATTGTCCCTGCATCATTTTCTACCTGATCACACACCGTACCGTTGATCGTATAGTTTGCACATCCACTAAAAAGGAGTGTCATTAAAATTACTATGTTACTTATTTTCATCTATCTTATGTCCTATTTCTTTTTGATAATTAAATCAAGATATTTTGGAGGTGTTACTCTCATCATCTCTTGTGCTAACCAGCGTATCTGGAAAAATGCAGCACCACTATCACGGAGAGTAAAGTAGTTTCTAAGACTTCTTAGATTAAATGTTACAACCATATCTACTTTTACATTATCCCCTATTATGTGCTTAAAAGCATCTCCAACATTACGTTTTTTCTTACCTGCTTGTAGAGCATTATAGAGTGCTTGAGCATCTCCTTGATGTTCTTGGATGAAAGGCAAAGAACTTTTTGCTACAGAGATAGAGTGAAAGTCTTCAAACTTTTTTGACTGAAAATCAAGCTTATCATACATAGCACCAATCTCTAACTTATTATACTCTTCATCAGATGTTACAAACATATCAAATTCTTCTACTTTTGCTATAAAAAAGTCTCTATCTCCACCATGTTTTGAAGCTACAAAAGCATTAATAATGCCACTCATAGTATAACGAGTACTACGAACACTTATAGCTTGAATACGGTGACGTGCATGCTCTTGTAGCACACCACGAGAAGTACCACGAATGAGAAAAGAGAGGTTAGCATGTTCTAAAATAGAGTGGTGAAAGTATGTCCAAGCCAAATCATCTAAAAGAGCTGAGTCTTCTATGTCATTTATCTCATCACACATTGTGGCGTTTGGAAGTGTATGTTTTATATCTTTAATAACATCATTTTCACTATTTGTAAAAGAGTCATAACAAGTACGAGCAGCTGTTTCTGCTACGCCTATTCCTGTATCTTGAAGTAAAACAACCTCAGGTTTAGTATATTTAATGCCATATATATCTTCCATTTTACTCTCTGCCTTCTATTTTTTTTCTACTCTCTAGCAATAGATATTTTAATACTTAAATTATAACATAATATGAGCTTTGCAAACTATTCATATACTAAATCATCTCTCCAAAGTGGATGATGAAAGTGTAAACGATGGTCACATGTAGTGGAGATAATAGAACTATCAAAAGTGATTGTTCCTATCTTTTGCCACTGCTTTACACTCTTTATCTCTTGGTTTGATACAGAGATATTAAAAACTAAGTTTTCATTAGATGCTAACTTAAATTCATCACGAAAGTCCTCTACTCCAAATACTGTCTGATTCTGCTCTGCTTCTATTTTTATCCATTTTGGAGTGATAACACGACTACTATTACTTTCACCAAGATAAGAGAGTTCATAAAGCTGTCTAATACCTGAGTTTTCATCTGCATCACTAAATGCAGATGCTACTTTGAGTCCATAAGCAAGTGAGCTAAAAACAATGCTTGTAAAACTAACATCAGGTTCATTTGTAAGTGCTACATCTGTATAGTACTGAGAATCTGTTCCACCTAGGTCATCTATAACAAAAAAATTAGCTGTAGAGTTTGTTAGTATTTCTTCTTTATTCGTTGTACCAAAAAGTTTTACAGCCATACCAAAAGCACGAGTTTCACCTCGCTTCGTCTCACTCATAGCAGTAGATGCACGGGCTATAACAAGTGATTCATTTCCATTTTTGAATTGACCACTATATGGATTTGGTATATCTATCTTCCATATACCACTCAAACAAACACCATTAGGGTGGGCAAGTTTGTTAAATGGTTCGATGATATTTTCTTGATTATTCAAAGTTCTTTTTGCATTTAAAGAGATGAGATCAATAGCACCATCAAAAAGTTTAGCATATGAAATAGTATCTTGTGGTAGTGTAGAGAGTGGATCAGATACTATTTCATCCCATACAGCCTGAAACTGATGTATGACAGGTTCATAAGTTGACTCTTGTTGTGCTTGTAGTTGTTTTTCATCTTCGCTATTACAGCCTAAAAACAGGAAGCACATAAAGAACATTAATATTTTAGTCATTAGAAAACCTTATACTTTAATAGTACAATTCTACTATTAAAAACTTATAGTTACGCTCTAATAACAGTGCTCTTATTTATGTCAATAAAATAGAAGCTAACGCGATATACTAAATCCTATACCTATTTTATTTACTTTGTTATCATAATCTATAAGTGATTCCCCGTAACCCGTAAATGCTTTCATATAAACAAAGAGATCTTTTGAACCAAACAGTGGATAAGAGTAGTTTACTTCTGTTGCACGCTTATCACTAAAAGTATTTCGCGACTTGAGTTTAAATATATGGTGTTTGTAGGGGAGTATAAATTCTATCTCTCCATAGCCTAAATAGTGCATCAAGTCAGGGTTATACTCTAGTGAAAAAACATTATGCCATAACTTCACACTTGTAAAGAAAAAGCCTGTTTGAAAATAAAAATTACCACTTACATAGTTCCAAGATCTCTCCTCTGCCCCACCTCTTCCGTTTGACTGATGAGCAAATGCCACTTTAATAGCTTTAAGTGATTCTGTAGGAATAGGTACAGTTATAAAAGCTTCTGGGTTGTAGTTTGTTTCTCTAAAGTAAGCTGAATCAGCATAGAGTTGCCAAAATGAAACTTGAGTATAACCTATAGAATATATCTCACTTAAACCTAGAAGATTAGCAGCAAAATCATACTTTATACTCAACTGAAATTCTGTTTCAACCTGAAGTGCATCGTGTCCATTTGTTGGAGGGTACTCCCCATTATAGCGATAGCTAATTGGTAAAAAATAGTTAGCACCATAAGCTTTAATGTTATAGAGGGACTGGGTATACTGTTTAATCGTCTCTTGTGTTATTTCATCATCTGATTTTTCTAGTGAACCATATAGTTTGTTATGCTCTTTTTTTATGTCACGACTTGGATCTGGCTTAAACTGCCAGTAGTAACCATGTGAAGAGAATTTATAATACTTCTGAGACTTCTGTATATCTACCTCACAACCCTCTCCATGTTCATACATAAATCCTAATATATACGCAGCATCATAATCTTTATCTTCATCTACTAATTTTGTAAACATTTTAAGAGATGTTTTAAAATCATCTTGCTTATAAAGGGTATAAGCCTCTTCAAAAGGTGTCTCTCCGAAAACTGAACTTACCATAAATATAAGTACTATTATTAACTTTTTCATCGTGATAAACTAAATCCTATTGCAATTTTTTCTACATAATCATCTTTTTGTGGTGTTTGACCTGCATACTCAGAATTTCCAGCATACGAGCTCATTGTCTCACCATAACCTACGAAACTTTTTACATAAAGAAAAAGACTCTCTCCAAAAAGAGGGTAACTATACTGAGCATCTACGGAACCCTTTCCTTCAAAGTTATTTCTAAAGAGTGTTGTTAAGAGATGCTTTTTATATGGAAACAAAAACTTAATATGACCATGTCCCATGGTATCTATAAGACCAGGATTGTAGTCATAATTATCTGGAAATCTATACCACAATGCTAACTCTGTAAAAATTGCTTTATATTGAAAATAGGAGTAAAGAGTTGCATAGTTCCAAGCTCTTTCGTGTGGTACACCTAAACCATTTGACATATGTGCAAATGACAATCGAACAGCTTTCACATACTTAGTTCTTAAAGGTACAGTTACATAAAATTCTGGATTATAATCACTTGATCTAAAATAGGCATCACCTACATAGTACTGCCAAAATGAGTGCTGAGTATAGGCAACAGTATAGAGCTCTCCAAGTCCTAAGGTATTTGGTCCAAAGTCATACTTTACACTTACTTGAAACTCAACCTCTCCTCTATATGTTTTACGCTCTCTTGTTGGGTCATCATAGTTTCCATTGATTCTAACACCAATAGGTAAAAGATAATTTGCATGATGTGCTTTTATATTAAAAACAGAGTGAGAGTACTGATATATCGTTTTTTTAGTCTCATTATCTTCTATACTATTTAAAGTGTCATAGAGATCATCAGTATTTTTTTTGATATCACCATTTACACTCTCATACACTTCATCTTTATAAGCCATATCCTCTGCCAATAAAGAGAAAACTAATACAAATAGTAAAATAATTTTTTTCATATTAAACCCCTATATCTTTACTTTTGAACACCATCTAAAACAGGAACAAAATCACAATCTTCTAACTCTTCTTCATCAATACTAGAGCCATTTTTTATAAATCGTGTTATGACTTGTTTATCACCTTTTTCTACTGGTGCAACCAATATACCACCATCAGCAAGCTGATCAAAGAGTTTTGAAGGTATCTCTTTTGCTGTTGCTGAAAATAGTATTCTATCATAAGGAGCATAAGAGACCCAACCATTCTGTCCATCATCCGTTCTTGTATGTATGTTATTTATGCCTAATTTTCTAAAACGCTGTTTCGCTTCAAGCAGAAGAGGCTCGATTCGCTCTATAGTAAAAACACCACGAAAAAGATGAGAGAGCACGGCTGCTTGGTATCCACTTCCACACCCTATCTCTAAGACTCTATCTGCCCCACGAGGAAAGAGATACTCTGTCATCTTGGCAACTGTCAGGGGTGAACTTATATACTGTGCAGCCCCTATAGGAAGAGCATCTAGTTTATAGGCACTATGTTTAAAACCTGTAGAGACAAAAGCCTCTCTATCTGTTTTAGCTATAGCCTCTTTTACTTCAGGAGAAACAGGGAACTCTTTCTCTATCTCATCTGCCATACGTGCTGTTCTTGTTGCAGTTATTCTATTCAAGTTATTCTATCCCTATGTCCATATATCTTCTCATTAAAGTTATATCTTTTTGTTTATATTCTACTTCTAAGCAAGGCTTATTCCCGTTTCTTTGAACCTCACCCTGAGGTGTGATAATTCCACTCATTTTGGTACACTCTTCATTTTTAGAGTCACTTGCTACTACATAACACTGATTCATTATGGCTAGTGTCTGAGTAAAAGCTTTAAAGTGTTCTGTTCTAAGAACTCCCCACCATGAGGGAACAGCTATGACATCAGCACCCTCACTCATCTGCCAAAGCTCTTTAAAACGTAGTTCAAAACAGATAAATATCGCTATTTTTATGCCATTTACCTCTACTATTTTGATATCTTCATCACTCCCCTCGCTCATATACTTATGCTCATCTCCAAAACGGAAGAGTCTCGCTTTAGCACGCTCATACACAACTTCACCATCATAAAAAATCTTCGCAAAGTTAAAGACTTCTAAACCTCGTCTCTCGATAATGGTAAGGATAACAGTTCTTCCTTTTGAGGCTTTTTGTATCTCTGTTATGGCGTTTGGTGCGAACTCTATAACTGCTTCAAAGTTATCATAATCATAGGCTGTTAAACAGACCTCTGGAGCTACAACTATAGAGTCTTTTGGAGTCTTGTCTATAAGTGTTAG
>Ga0256826_1001721_pt1 | contig 13573 bp, 15 predicted proteins | sample CV79metaG_FD_185975 | JGI IMG/M metagenome (GOLD analysis project Ga0256826, IMG submission 185975) | Hydrothermal vent microbial communities from East Pacific Rise, Pacific Ocean - CV79 | ecosystem: Environmental > Aquatic > Marine > Hydrothermal vents | place: Pacific Ocean: East Pacific Rise...
TCATCCTGTAACGATAGTGGAGGGATTCAAGCCCGACCTAAGGGGTATGTACTTTAAAATCAGTAAGATTCTTAATATTCAATTCATTTTAGATATACTTTGAATAAGTTATATATCGTATTGATACATTAAGATAATACTAAACAATAAAAAAGGATAAAAAATGAAAAAAATATTTTTTATTTTTTTAGCTCATTATTTATATGCAATAGAAAATAATTATACAATAATAATAAAAGATATATCTACTGAAAGTAATATAACAATTAATGAAAAGAGCATGGATACTAATATTAGTAAAATAATAATAAACCGTCAACATAGTGAATTAAATAATACAATAATAGAAAGTAAAATAATAATAAAAAATAGTATACTTATAGGACATACAGGTGTTTACATAGGAAAATAGTCATCAAAAAGAACTTAAAATTTCATTCATTCCCTCAATTTTCTCTAAACATTTATTTTCTTTTAGTTTTACTAAATCAATAGTTCCTTCTTCTGTTATATTAAATTTAATATTTTTACAATTATAAGACGTATCAGTAGCAATAAATGTTAATTTTGAAATATTATCAAAAAGAGAATTAGGGAAATAAATATGAAGTTTTCCTTGATATTTATTTGGAAAATCTATACATTGAGTTGTACAAGGAATATTATATACATACTTAATATTTTTATTGAAAACTAATAGTTTTTTAGGCTCTTTAGTATATTGATCCATCATATATTTTAAACTTCCGTCATCATAAACCAAAATTGCATTTTTAAAAATTACGTCTCTAGGAATCTCTATTTTCGTTTCATCTTCATTAATAAGTACAATAATTAATAATATAAAAAGTAGATCTATTAATACAGTAACGGGAGGGAAAGAACTTATTTTATTCATTTTTTTTATCTACTATAGAAGTTACAATATGTATTTTTAAATATAAACTTATAATATAAAAAACAATACCAATAATTGTGGTCATTGTTGCATTAAAAAAATTATGAATCAATATTTCACTTAAATTTTCAGCATTGTTCGTATTTAATAAAATTGCAATAGAAAAAAATGTTCCAAGTAAACCCAACATAGGAGCAACATTTATTGACCATTCTGATTTATAAAAGTATATTTCTGGCAATTTCTTTTTATCTTGAGCTAAGAAAAAAATATAAAATTGTTGAAATAATGAATACACCAATAACATATAAATTATAATGATTACAATACCACTATCTTTAAATTTTTCAAAGAAAATGTACTTATTCTTTTGAATATCTTCTTTTTTTAAAGAGTTACTTTCTTTCTTTTCTCCATATTTTATTCTATTAATAAAATCATAATGAACACTATAATCAAGAGGATCTCTATCTAGTTTTTCTACCTTATTTTCTATAATATTTTTTTTAACATTACTATCAACTTTATTGTTAATATATCCAATATAACATAATCCTTCAAATATAACTATGAAAGTTATCATACTTAGTAAAAATGAATATAATATATACTTAAATTTACTTTGTATTAAAGGCATTATTTAAAACTTTTTTTGCTCGTATTTTAAATGATTCCATTTTATTTTTCAAATACTGATAATCACTATAATCTTTTTGTTGTAGACGAAGTTCCTTAATACATTGCCTATCAATCTCTTGTATTCTTCTATATTCTTCAACTGTATAGTTATTACGGTAATCAATATATTCAAAAGATTCACTATCAGCTCGTTCAATTGTTTTTCTAACGAATGAACAAGCTCTTTCTCTTTTTGTACCATCTTTCATTATAACATGCGTGTTATCATTAAAAGTTTTAACACAACCTTGAAAAAATAAACTACCCAATAAAACTATAAATAATCCTCTCATTTTTTAACCCTTTCTTTTTTTAAACAACTATTTAAATCATAAATTGTTGCATTTAATAAATATAAATTTTTATTTTTAGTTCGTTTTTCTTCTAAATAAAGTTTATAATGATTTCTGCATTTAGGTGGAATATTTTTTAAAGTAAGTTTTTTTTGTATAGGCTTAATACTTTTAGGCTGATGTTTAACTATTTGTGCATTTTTATAGACTTTAGTAAATGACATACCTAAACTATTTGCATAGTTATTCTTTAAATTATGTATATAATTCTTTAATGATTGATATCGATTTTCTTGTATATTTAAATCATATAATCTAATTATTTCCATTCTTAAATTTTTACAAAAATTTCCACACGCATATAATTCAACATCCATTGTATAAATATCTGGATATTTTACATCTAACTCTTTCATAGTTTTTAAATACGGCTCTATATATACATCTATTCTATTGGAAAAATCATTATAAAGACGAGATTTACAAGTAGTTTTATTTTCATCTTCATAACAATTCATTGTGCCATTTACTAATAATTCATATTTATGAGCTATTATAGGACACTCCAACCTATTATTATTTTCAGCAGAGCAACCAATATTTAAAATTCCTATACCTATTAAGATAATACTACTAGATATTCTTAGCATTTTATTTTCCTTGACTCTCTAAATAAATTTTATCCTTTATTAATTCTCTAATATCATCTCTTAAAGATTTTGCTTGAGCAACTTTTATATTTTTTGCTCTTTCTAATTGCTCAACCAAATTAGATAATTCTAAAAAATCATTTTTTAATGTAGTCATAGCATTCAATCTTATTTGTCTCATTTTATTACATGAAACAACTTCAGCAGCAAGTAATTTAGTTGTTCCTTCATTTTCTCCATATTTTTGTTTTGAATAATAATATTTTTTTTCCCAAACAATACATTTTGCACCTTTCTCTAAAATACTTTTAAACCTAGATCTAAATTCTTTAGGAAAACTTTCATAATCTTTTAATAATCCATCTATTTCTTTTAAATTTTTTTCTATACTTTCTAATCTATTTTCTGCTTGAATTATCTGTTGCTCTATAGCAATTATTGCCCCACTGCCATCCCCTGCATTTGCAAAATGAATACTTGTAGATAAAAATATAAAAATAAATAATAAGTTCTTCATATTATTTTCCCTCACATTGTTTTTTAAATGATTCTTCTAAACTTTTTTTAGCATCTTGAAAAATTGTATAGTTTTTATTAGATTTATTTAACTCTTCAAGCTCTAACGTAATTAAATCTATAGATTGTTCTTTTTCTAGACAATCTTGATTCTTAAAATCTTTTTTAATTTCTAAAAGATCCTTTTTTAATTTAATAAATCTTTTTGAAAGAGAAATATTTAAATCTTCTATTCTTGCATATGTTTTTTCAATATTAGCAACCCTAACTTCCATACTAACTGTAGGAATTTCAATCTTTTCTACATTTTCGTTTGCACTAAGAACTATACTTAGTAATACTATTCCCATTAAATATTTTTTCATAATTTTCCTTTTTAATTACCAATTATTAGCTAAATCTTTTTCCTTTTGAGCAATACTATCTTGACCAAACTTTTTTTCAGGATCTTCTCGAATCCAACCACTGTTATTTGGAGCTTTACATCCATATTTATTTAAAATACCTTCTACTGCTTCTATTAATGTAAAAGTTAACATTTTTTCAAGAGCTTCTTCTGTACTATCTTTTAGAAATGAACGACGTTTAATTCCAATACCACTACCATAAACACTTATATTATAATTTTCTGCTTTATTTATAATTTCAAGATCAATTTTAGATTCAAGTGGTAAAAAAACCATACCATCGTGTTTGATATTTACTTTAAGAGTCAAACTAGAAAGTTGGTAACGATTTTCCCATTTTGCTTCTCCTTCTCCTTCTCCACGTCCATCACCAAACTGTATATCAATTCCTGGCTTATCGTTTAACTTAATTATATTTTTAGCATAAGCAGTAATTGAACCCTCAATCTCATATAAAGAAAGCTTTTTTCTTTTATCTGCATGATAGTTTTCAGCTTTATCACTAGATGTAATAACACTTACACCCATTTTTCCTAAAATATTTCGTGTTAACACATCAAAACTTTCAGGAATTTTTCCTGTAGCCACAGCAGATTTTGTGTTCATAGAATTATCTTCCACATAAAAATAAATTGGTATTTCACAACTAATTACACGTTGTCTGATATTTTCTATTCTAAAAGTAGTTTTTGTTACCTCACCAGAGTAAACATCTCTAAGAGCAACTCTTTTTGGCATAGTTGGTCTTTGTGTAATAGGTTGAGGAGGCATACTACAGCCAATTAATAAGAAGGTAAGTAATCCAATTTTTACATATAAATTAATCATTTAAAGTCATCCTCATCTTTCATATCTTCATCTTCACTAAAATCCCTATCATCTTTAATATCGGAATCTATAATTTCTACTTTATGAACTATTTTAGAATCATATTCTTCTTCTAAATGATTCACTTGTAATGTGACTGAATCTGCTTCGATAGAACTATTTTCAATAACAACATGTGATTCTAAAGTTATATCTGATATTTCACTAATGGTAACACCTATATTTATTTTACCTTTTTCAATAATATCAACATTCTCAATAACTTTATAAATAACATATTTTCTACATTTCTCTTTTTTTGCTTTTTCAATAAATGTATCTAGTTCTTTAAAAGAAGATTCCCACTCTTTATTATTACTAATACTTAAATATTCATAACAACTGTTTTTTTTAGTCATTTTAGAATTTTTCTGTAATTTAAATCTTTGCTTTGTAACTAAATCCCCTAAGTCAGCATAAAGGGGATTAGTTATTAAAATAAAGAACAATAATCTTAACATATAACTTTTATTCTTAGTCATCTTCTTTTTTTGGACCGACTACAACCCCACATCCATCACCGATAAATGCACCATTTTCAATGCTACATTCTCCTATAATTTCTGAATCAGGTGCAATAATAGAATCTGCTTTCAATACAACCCCACATCCATCACCAATAAATGCACCATTCGTTATGCTACATTTTCCAATAACAGTAGAACCATCAAGATTTATATCTTTTCCTTTTATGACAACCCCACATCCATCACCAATAAATGCACCATTCTTAATATCACAAGTACCTTTAACTGTTGCACCAGTTAAATCAATAGTACTGTCTCCTAAGTCAGCAAATAGAAAACTTCCAAATAAAACTAAACTACCAACAGATAACTTTACTAAACTTTTTTTCATAATTAATCCTTCTTAACTTTGATATAGTTAATGATAATAAAAAGATTACTTATTTACTTTAAAAAAATAAAAATATTATATTATTTAATTTTATAAACTTGTTTTACACATAATTTATTTATTTAATAATAATTTAAAATATTTTTCAATAATTTAAAAATGTTTTATTATAAATATCATTTTTATTTTCAGCTGATTTAGAAAGAAGGAACCTTCTGATTAAAGATTTATTTTCTATTGAGCTATAATGTAATGGAGTCCGTCCAAACTTGTCTTGGGAGTTAATTTTCGACCCCTTCGATACTAAAAATCTTACTATATCAATAGAAGAATGAATAACAGCATAATGTAATGGTGTTATTTTATCTATATTTTTATAATTAATATTAGCACCATTTTTATAAAAAAGTTTTACAATTTGTAAATTATTACTTTGTATAGCAAAATAAAGTGGTGTATTTAATTTTTTAGATTTATATGTGAAATTTATATTATGAAGTTTAGAAAGTATTTTTTTTAAACCAATAAGATTATTGTTATCAATGAAAAGTAATATCTTTTTCTTTGTTCCTTCCGTACTGTATAAATCATGATATATTATATAATCTTGGATTTTCAATTTTTTATCATTAAATTTAGACTTCTTTACAACTTTTATAAAAGTTATTTCTTTCTTTCTTTCTTTTATTTTTGAACAAGAAGAAAAAAAAAGTATTAAAATTAACAAATTTAGTTTGTACATAAATATATTATAATCGCTTTTATTGAATATCTTCTTAAAATAAAGAAATCCATATTATCTATAATCAATCTCATTTTTGTACTACTTACATCAAATATTTTATATTTTTGATTAGTGTCAATTGTTAAGTAAAAATGTACCACTAAAAAGTCTACAATCTTCTAACTAAAAAATTAAACATACCATAATTGAAAGTAAAAGTAAAAAATTCTTTACTCAATCAACACCTCTTCCAATAAATATCTATTTATATTCTAAACTTTTCTAATAGTGTCCGATAATAAACTAGATAGAAACCATAGATTTTTCTACACTCCCATTAAATAACTATTACTCTGGGTCAAGAAAACTAATATTTTCGTTATAATACTTCTCCATAAAACTTAACATTTCTTTTTGATGCTTTATAGCAAAATCATCATTCCAATTCTTATTACTATAAATTATCTCCATTTTTAAAGAATCTATCTCATTCACATTTCTATTTTTAAATCTTTGTCTTTTTTCGTTATAAGGCAAGTTACTATATTCAGAGTTAATACTTCTCGAAACCAAAGATAAGTTACCAAAAGAATTCAAAATATCAATATCTTTAACAACATTACTATCTTCCTCTTTCGGAGTTTGTGGAGAGATATGCTCAACAGAATTCTTCGCAGTAAATTTAAATGCTTTCCATCTATTATCTTTAGAGTCTTTCAGTAAATACCATAAAATAAACTCTAATTTATAAAACCAATAATGAGCAAAAGAGACACCTTCTGGTTCATTAAGTATTTTATAATCTATTCTAGTCTTAGTATAAGGCTTTACTAAAAACTTATGTGTACGATTAATTAAACTATCCTCTTGATCACCAGAAAGTAGATAATTATCTAAATGTCTTAAATATTCGTAATTATTCTTGCCCTTATGCTCCAATAGATAATTTAGATATGGTGTTAGCCAATAGTGTGTTGTAAGCTGTTGAGAATGATAAAGCATACTCTGCAACAAAGAACATCCATCATTATTATCAGGTTTTCTACGTGTCAGAGTATAATACTTTTTATTTTTAGACTTATACAACTTATTAATAAGATGTTCTTCTCCATCTTCCGTTTCAATCCACTTAATTACATACTTATCAAATAGGTATCTCACTTCCCAAAGTAATTCTATAAATGCCCTCACATCATCAGCATCTATTTCTTTATAAAAATAATACTTATCGAATAGAGATAGTAACTCTTTATCTAAAATCTTTGGTATATCATCTTCAAACTTTAAAAGATGTATTCTTAATGTGTGTTGCAATAACATCGAAAAGGTAATAATGCTTCTTACTTTATTATCAGATTCATATTCTTCTTCAATCTTTGAAGTATCTTTTTTCTCTTCATACTCATCATCATTACTCAAGATATTAATTAATGATAATGGTTTAAACTCATTTTTAACAACCGTACTAATTTCCTCTAATACATTTTTACCCTTACTAAGTTTCTCTTTACCATTCTCATACTCTTCATTTTCAAAAAGGTTAGAAATTTTGATATTGGCAATATCTCTAATATTTTTTTCTACATAATTATCCATATGTGAACAAGCATCCCATAGATAACTATACTTCTGTCTTTCTTCGGAAGGTAAAATATTAAGTAACTTAGCTTTCAGAATCTCATGATGCTGTAACTGTACTCCTCTATTATTAATAATTTCAAATAGCTTATTAAGGTCTGTTTTTTGTGGTACTGAAGTAAATAAAAGGTTTATATTTTTATAGATAAAGGTACTAAACTCAATGATCTCTTCATCGCTAAGAGTACTCATAAAACTTTCCATAACACCTAGTGCATTAATAATATTTTCTGTAGATCCATCCACAACAGTATTATCAATTATGTATGACTCAAAAAAAGTTTTAATATCTTCTCGTATAGAGAAATTTACACGGTGAAAACTCTTTTTATCCTCTTTTTGTATCATAAAATTTTCTAAGTCCTTCCTAAAGACAATACTTATCATCCAGAGTGTAGTGAATCGTTGTTGTCCATCAATAAGATCAAATTCATTCTTTTGCTCATTCTCTACAACAAGTACACCTCCCAAATAGAAAATATCTTTTTTCTCTTTATATGCCATATACATATCATCAAGTAATATTTTTACTTGCTCCTCTTTCCAAACATAAAGCCTTTGATAAATAGGTATGTCAAAGATATAGTTTTGTTTCACTATCTCTTCTAAAGTAACAAGGTCTGAATTAATAGTTTCTACATTTGACATTTGAGTTTTCCCTCTATAAAGTGATTTGTTATCCAATCTTTTTTATCTTTTAGTGCATTAGATTCACTTTTTTCATCACTAATATCTTTACTGAAATATAATAAAAGTTGCTTCTTGTATCTACCTTGAACACCTTTATCTATAACAAATTTTTCATTCTTATATGCATCTATCTTAAGAGCTTCTAATTTCATATAATCAATAGCTTCATCTGGAATAAAAGATGTACTAATCACATCTAGTAAATTTTGAGGACTCTCTTTTAAAAACTTTAGAGGTGCTTGATAAAAAATATAATGTTTTTCTAATCGTATTGCTCCCAATAAATAATCTAACCATAGTGTAAATTCTAAAAGTCTAGTACTTCCATGTTTATCATAGTATACCAAAGTACACAATAAAAATAATTCTTTTAAATAAATAGATATATGCTGAAATACATCTTTATAAAAGTCTCTAAATGCCTTTATTTCAAATTCTGATGATATTAAATCATCATATATAAGTTTTTGAATCAAACCAGAATATTTTTGAGTAAAGAGAAAAAAGCCTAACCCTTTACTTATCGGCTGACGTAATGTAAAGGGAAGATACGAACTATCATCAGACAAGGATACATCGTTCATTTTAAGTCTATAATGACTATTCTCATCTACAATTAAACCATTTGCCAATTGATTATTGATATTTGCATATAAAGGTATGCTATTACTCTCAGTTTTCAATGTTGGCGTTTGAAAGCTCTCTAATAATGCATCATCATTTTCTCTATCAAGTGCATTCTGTCCTTTCCATGAACGAGATCTCCAAATAAACTTTTCAAATAGCTCTGCTACAAAATCACTACTTTTAGAAAATATCTTTTTACTATTTTGAATCTCTTCCCATTTTTGAGCACAATCAACTTGAAGTGTTTTATAGTCATTATTGATAGCTCTCAAATGATAAGCTTTAAGTAAATCCGTAGCTCCTAGTCTTATACCTCTGTTATTTTGAGTATCAAAAAATGTAAAAGCCAAATCTTCGGAATTAGTAGTAATAACTGTAAAATGAATATTATCAAATAATATTTGCTTCTTACTTTCAAGCTCTGTAAAGTATTCTTCTTTATTAAATATTTTTTTTGCTAAATGTATTTGTGTTACAGAAAGAGGAGAGTTATAAGAGAGTCCCATTTTATCAATATTAGGGAGTTTATCATACAATACAAAATAAAGTATCGACAACGTAGTTACTCTTTGCTGTCCATCAATAATAAATAGCTTATTCTTACTATTATCTTTGTGAAGTAGAATACTCCCCATATAATAGGACAGTCCATTATCTTCATCTAAATATTTTTTAAGGTCATTAGTTAATGCTTCAATTTGATTTTCATTCCAAACATAAGGTCTCTGATAACTATCTATTGCAATAGGGTAAGTAAGTCCTAACATAAACTCATTAAAATTTAAAACTTTTACATTAACTTGATTATTATTCATTAGTTAATCTTAAATTATTAAAAATCATCTCTATTTCATAGATTATATTTTTGGTCATCTATCATTTTCCTTTCCCCCTATACCTAAAACAAAAAAATAGAAGTCTAATCCTATTCAAACATACTACTCTTATCATAAAGTGTAACACTACTAACCTTACTATATTGTAAATTCTAATAGATAGCGTAATCCTTTTTAATGATTTAGAAATTGCTATACAGAATATAAATAGGATATTCTTTTTGTAAAACATTTGAGATTTTCTCTCTTTATATTCTTATAACATATCTCTTAGCTCTCTATCCAAATACTCATTCACTGCATCAGCATCAATATGACCTTCATTCCACCAAGCATTTACTTCTTTTAATCCAAGTTGTCCAAATCGTACCCAAGCTAATAAATTTGTTCTTGATAGAAACGTAACCATATCTCCACCTGAACGAATACCTGCATCAACACCATCAATAAGACAAAGTGTTCCATGACCCACCAATAGCATTCTTCTAACTTCTGGAATATTCGCACTAGGAATCGATTCTTTCCAACTTCTTTCATGATAGAAATGAGATTTCATTGTGTACATAAATCTAATTAGTAATTCAGTGGTTATAACTGGTATAGCCATAGCCATTCCATGTCTTACATCATAACCATTTTCAAAAACTTTTGTTGTAATTGTTGCAAATGTTTGTCTCTTTTTTCCATCTTTAAATTCTCCAAAGTTCATTAATTGAAATAAGTTAAAAAATGGTATTGGTACACCTGTTCCTCTTCCACCTTGCCCCACTGTTCCTGATGAACCTGACCAATCTGACATAATATGACCAAACCAATTAGCAAATCCACAAAATACTTTAGATATAAAATCACTACCTTGCAATTCAAATGTTTTAGTATCTATAGTTATCATTTGTCCATTACTTACGAATGTTGACGTACTCGTAAATTGATTTAAGATTGAAAAGAATAATCCAATTAAATCTGGTGAGTGTCCTAGACTTTTTAAGTGATGGTTTGACATAGATAGATTTTTAACTGCACCATCTGTTGCATGTGTTGTTGCTTGGTCATAATTAATTTTAAATTTTCCTTCTAAGAATCCAATAGCACTGGCTGTTATATTTTTCTCTTTCTCAACTGCTTTTTCTTTATCCCAACCTACAAATTCTGCAAACTTTTCTGTTATTTTATCTGCCTGGTTATCTGTAATATTCCCTAATTCACTATCACCAGGAGCACCAACAAATAAAATATCAATTAATCCACCAATAACCCCACAAGTTCCTGCTATCATATAATCATATTTATCACAATTGGCATTTTTAAGTGTAAATTCTTCTTTTATTTGTTTTTGAAGTTCAACCTGTTGGGATTTTGTCATGAGATGTTTAAATGGGTCTTCTTCTAAGTTTAAATTATGTTTGAAACCATAATCTTCAATTGAATTAATATAATCATTCCAACTTGTCTTATTATTTATTTTTACATTGTCTATTTCAGATACAGTAGATATATTTAATTTTTTAGTATCAACATAAAGTTCATTCTCTATATTTAATAATTCTTCTGTAATCGTATCATTTGATACTACTACAGAATTATTTTCTAATAAGGTACTCATTTCCAATAACATCTTATCAAGTGCTTCATCATTGGAAGTTTGTTCTTTTTGTAATCCTAATAATATATTATCAATTTCAGATATTTTTTTTTCAGTATTATTTAATTGATGTTTTTGAACCCTTAAAGTATTTCCCTCATCTTTTAAATAACCTTTTTTCATCCCAAAATACCTTTTACAAAACCTGAAGCTTTTGATTTTAAGATATTATCCATGTCAAAATAACCCAATGCTTTAAATATTTCTGCCATTTTATCAAGTGTCTCCGTAGTAACATTTTCTTTCAAAACAAGTTCTTTCACATTATTATCTTCAATTATTTTTAATTCATAATTTGCAATGACAAAATCATATAATGGTTTTTTAGTTGCTTCTTCGGTTAATGCTTTAAATCTTGCATCATCTAAAATTTTAGGACTGTGAAGTCTATTAGCAGAGTTTTGATATAAATTTGATTTAGTATCAACACTTTTTAATGCTCCTTGAAATTGAGCTACCATTTGTGTAAGCTTTTTAATTTTTTCTTTTTGTTCACTATGCTTTAAGATAGTATCATTTAATTTCTGAACTATATAATTGACATCATCAATAATTAATGAAATTGTTTTTTGAGTTTCTCTAATAGCTTTATGAAGCATTAATTCTCTTGTTTTATATTTATCTAATTCATTAGCACCTGTTAATTGTTTCATACCCTTATAAGAAACAACACCAATTATACCAATAATAGCTAGTCCTCCTGTCATTCCCATTCCCATACCTAAAGTTGCAAGTCCTGATGTTATTCCAGCTGCTGACATACCCATAACCGAACCTGAAATATATACAGCAGCTAAAGGTGTACCTGCTGCTGCTGCTTTAGCACTTAATTCTTTTAGATTTTTTTTAATAGTTCCATCATCTAAATTTTTCTTTAACATTTCATAATCAGTTTTGATTGCTAATATAGTAAGTTCAATTTTTTTATCTGATAAATTAAATAATTTTCCATGTTCCTCTATAAATGTAAAATCTTTCAAACAATCATCAATAATTTTAGATACATCCTTATTAAGTTCATAATATTTACTATATCTACTACTTAAATATGTATTTGTTAAATCTTTAACCAATGAAGTCATTATTAGTTCATATTGACTTGCTTCTGAATTATTTTTAATATCTTCTATTAAATCTTCAAATGCAATGATATTATCATTAGAAATATTTGTAATATATGCTCTAATATCAAATCTTGAATCTTTTTTTATTTCAATTCTTGTCATAAGTAAAAGGATCTCAGCTAATTCTTTTTCATCAATTTCTAAATCATCAATAAATGTCATATTTACAATAAATTTGATATATGCTACTTTTAATTCATCTGACATCTCAGCAAGAGGTGTTAATTGATTCTCTTCTTTGTAGTCTTCAAACTCAGTAATTATTGTATTTAAAAAACTTGCTAATTTTTCTTCATTTATTCCAAGAAGATATTCAAATTTAGATTTTTTTCCATTTTTTGATATAAGAACATACTCTTTTATTTTTTCTTTACCTTTATCATCAATTTTTACATCTTTAATATAATCAACAGATTCTATTTCAGAGTAAATAAATTCTCCATGCTCGTGATGAATCATTTTTTCACCAGTAAAAACAAATCCTTCTTTTGAGCTTCCAAATATAGTTCCATCTTGAATTGCAAGTATTGACTCATAAAAACTTTCACACTTAAAAGCTTTGATTGCATTATTTAATTTTTTTTCAGGAATTTCAGGTGTAACATATACATCTTTTCCTATATCTTTTACATTATCTTTGATAAATAAATTTATATTTTTCATTTTATTTCTCCTCACTATTAAAATAAGTATATAGATAAAAACTTTTTTTTAGTTTTATTTATTAAATATATATTATTAAAATATACTATTGTGAAAAAAGTTTAATATAAAAAAATAACTATCATATATAATAACATTAAGAAATAGAATTATTTCCAGATTTAAATTCAGCTATATACCTCAAAAGCGTACTACGCCCAACCCCAAACATATCTGCTATTTGCTGATTGGTCATCTCAACTTTTTTCTGTAACTCCATCGCTTCCACTACCTGTTCATCTGTCATCTTTCGTTTAGCTCCAAACTTCACCCCACGAGCCAATGCAGACTTTATTCCCTCTGCTTGTCGTTCTGCTCTTAGGTCTGTTTCAAACTCTGCTATGACAGAGAGTAGACCCATCATAAGTTTACCTGTACTTGTAGAGGTATCAAACTCTTGCTCTGTTGCTTTAAAGGCTACTT
>Ga0256826_1001723_pt1 | contig 13568 bp, 17 predicted proteins | sample CV79metaG_FD_185975 | JGI IMG/M metagenome (GOLD analysis project Ga0256826, IMG submission 185975) | Hydrothermal vent microbial communities from East Pacific Rise, Pacific Ocean - CV79 | ecosystem: Environmental > Aquatic > Marine > Hydrothermal vents | place: Pacific Ocean: East Pacific Rise...
ATATTAAAAAAGGTAAGAAGATTAAACGCGGTTATACTATAGGAAGAGTGAGTGATGAACTTCTTTTTGAAGTGACTCAAAAGTCTTACCACATCAACCCTATTAGGCTTTTTAAATAGTGCATAGGTACTGTGCTATAATAAGCCCAGTGTATAGGTATTCTTATCATATATAAAACATATTATCTATAGAAATCTCTCATTAGGGACATATCAATAGGTACCAAATAGGTACCTAATGTCTTAAAAAGGTAATAGTATGAAACACAGTTTAAAGGCACCATCAAACACAATAACAGTCTATAGAAAGGCTATCCAATGTTAAAGATTGAAGATAACATCTACTACATAAAAGATGAATACTACAACACACAAGCTCCCAAACTTTTAAAGAAGAAAATTCCACACCACTTTTCATTGATGGTTAAAGTCTCACCTATGGTTGGGGGTAAGCAAGTCAAGCGAAAAAAGAAATTCAAGTTTAAGTCTGATGAATGGTCATTATTAGATGCAGTTAAAAGTATTAGAACTATACCTGATGAAATGAAACGATCACTTGTCGATGGTACAGATGGCAAAACAAGAATAGTCTATATCAATGATATATGGGATGCATTCATTCACTATAAAGAAACAACAACAACTGGTAAGCCTTGGCGAGACTCAACTATCAGAAGTAATCACTCTGTATATGATAAGTGGATAAGAAACAGTTACTTAGGCAAGATGAATATAGAGGTTGTTAAACGACGACACATCATGGAACTTATAGAGAGTGTTGAGAGCATTAACACTAAGCATGCATTGTTGACTATGTTAAGACCTGCCATAGCAAGATACTTTGAGTTAGAAGAGATTGAAAGGACTAATCCTGCTCATATAACTGGATTAAAGCAAGCAGAGCCAAAACCCCACACAAAACTAACCATTAAACAAGCAGGCAAGTTATATGCTGAGATGCTCAATACGAACAACTTAGCATTGAGGAATGCCACACTATTAATATGGCAAGGTAGAAGGCTTAACGAAGCTATAACCCTCACATACTCAAATATATTTTCTAACCTTGATACTAAAGCCCAATACTATACTATTACAGCAAAGAATAGTAAGGTTAAAGTAGCCACAACATATAGACTACCAAAAGAGTTATATGTCACTTTAGAACATTGTAGCTCTATAACTATTGAAGAAGTAAAGAGTATGAAGATTGATGGAATTTATGAAGGCTCTGAACACTATAAAGATATTAGGAATGAGTATGAAACTATTAGTGATGTTTGGGTTTGTCCAAGTAGGTTCAAGGGCAAGCCACATATAACAAGAAGTGTATTGAGGGATGGATATAAAAGAGCATTGAAAGAACTTGGAATGCCAAGCATGAGACTACATGATGTAAGACAAATAATATCTTCTATCCTACAAGATGCTGAAGTACCACTTGAAGTTATCTCTATGGTGTTAGGTCATACTGGTAGAGGCATAGTAACAAAGAGATACACAGGACATTCTCCTGATGTTGCATATAAAGCTTATATGTTCTTCATGGACTTGATTAATGGTGTAGTTAATGAAGATACTAAGTGGCATAACTATAGTTCTTAATATCCCTAATATGGGATATTTAGGTTATGTACTTATGTTGTGGAATGATGTAAACTATCAGCATAACAATAGAGGAATAAGTGATGGATGAAAACACAATAACATTTGAAAGACTAAACAGTATATACAGTGATATTGAAGGCATAGATGTACTAGTTAGGCTTATAGATGAGAATGTAAAGCAAGATGAGTACTATACCTCTAATGTTGTTAAGCTTCAAAACTATGTAGTAACAGAGGTGGAACTTCACCATTATGACATGTATTCTATGGGTGAGAAAGATGCCAAGAATAGAACAATATCTGAGGGTGATGACTACTTCAGAACTTTAGTTAGTAAGCTCTCACAAGAACTAAAACTTCGTGGTATGAATAATGAAGCTAATGATGTTGAGTGCTATGCGGTTGGTGATATTGAAACTAGTGAACTACCTAATCCAAGAATGACAGAAAAACAGTTTATTCGTAGCTTGAGAGATAGTCGAGTTGAATATGCTTTGAAGTGTGGTTTCAATAAAACTAATAGTGTTGCACTAAGTCGTATTATAGAGCAACTTTGTGCTGAAGTTTGTGGCTCTTAACTGATTGTTTAGTGCAATAATAAGTGGCGAATGTGGGTTATAATCGATGAAAAATATATAAATATAGAAATATAAAAATATATTATTTGATAAAATGAAAAAATAGAGATTTGGCCTCTCCCATAGTACCTATAATAGACTATATTTTATATTTCTATATTTCAGTAAAACTTATAATAATTATAAGAATAGATTATAAAATATTTTCTCTCTCTAAATTCGTTATATATCATGCCATATCTCGCTTATATGGAACGATAATTTCAACCTATAGTTTACCATTAGTAGCTTCATTATCGACGTTATTTGCGATTATATTTCAGTAAATCTTATAATTTATATAATATAATCTAATAGATATTATAGATATTTTAACAAGATATTAATGTATAAAAAGGTATAATTAAGTATAAGAATTATTTATATCTATGCACCTTATAAGCACCATAGATTAGGGGTTTCGTCAAACACTCCAAGTTGTAAAACAATCAAAGTTTTCCAACTAAAATCAGCTCTCTTAGAGCCTATTACTAATAGGTTCTTTAGATAGTTAATCGTTGACATTACTAACGAAGAGAGCTGATTTAGTTTGGCGACCAATTACTCTCTTCTATCTAAAAACCGAGAAGTCTAAAGATTAGTATAATTGTAGCATAATCATATCCAAGTAATGGTAAATGGTTAACATAATACTTTTCATGTATTGTTTAGACGAAAGAGAACACCATGTCACAAGACATAAATAATAAGGCTGTTCTGGAAGCGAATGAGTCTCAACAAAACTCTAGTAATTCTAGTTCTAGTACACCGTTACAGTTAAATGTTGCACATACTGCTAAGCAAAAACAGCACTATGAAACACATTGGAAACCAATCACATTAGGCGATGTTAGTATACATAAAAGAGGTTTTTCCCCTTCAGTATATAGACATCCAACACCAGAAGAGTTTAAATCTGATGCAGAACACTCATATAACCCAACTAGGCATTCATATGTTACAGAGCAACAATACATAAAGCAGAGAAGAGCAACACTCTATGGTTATAGAAAGCAGAAGTATGTAGTTGGGTTAACGAATATAGGTTATTTTGACCTTGATGATATAACTACTACATCCGCTACATTAGAGTTACCAACAGTGGAGAATGTATCACGAGCAATGCAAGCAGAGGGGATGTGGTGTTATATCCACCCATCAGCAAGTAGAAAGGCTAATAAGTTAAGGGTTTTGTATCGTAGAAATTTAACTGTTTTCTCAACAAATCACTTTAACCCACTGACTAGAGAATGGAGTTTAAACCCTTCAAAGATTGGTGAGATTAAAGCTATCACTGACAACAATATATATGTTCCGGTTAATCAAGATATTAAAATACTTGTGGATAATATCCTACACAAAGAGCTTGAGACTTTCAAGTTACTACTTGATAAACATAATATCAATAGTTCTGGGTTAGACTCAACATCACTTCACTCTCATATGCATTCAAAGCACCTAACAAATAATGGAGATAAGTATCTTCCATCAATAGTTGTGGATGGGAAAGAGGTTGTGTCATGGACTTAATTAATATACAGCCATTAACAAAGGTATCAAGTTCAACATCATTGGCAACAACAGATAACCCACTTGCAAGTTCTAAGTTTGTTAAGGAGTTAGAAGTTCCAACAAAGCCTATGAGTTGGTATAAGTCTAAAAATGGCAATGTGTTTTATAATAATGGGTCGCTTGGCTATGTTGAGGTAGATGGCAAGAATGTTCATCCATTACAGATTGTGGCAGGGTTAGTTAGAAGTAAGGTTATGGATATAGCGAATACAGATAGAGAACCAATAACAACTGATGATGCATTTCAGCCATTCATTGTTAAGGATGATTTTACAGCTATATCAGTAGGGCAACACAATAGAAACTCTGGTGAGGTATTAGTTATTAGATACCCATATAAGTATATAGCAGAGATAAGACCTCAAGATGCTTTGGTGAAAATAGCAGAGAATATTTACACGGATAATGAAGCTACTAAATTAGTTGTTTTGAGAGAGTTTTCAGAACAATATATGCCTGAGAATTTCTATGAGCATATAGATACATTTCTAAAAGCAAAAGATAATCTAATTAGAGTGGGTAAGAACTTCTATTATATAGGTGATAAGACTGATATGTCAACGGAAGAACTGACTGCAACACTTAGAGGTTATGGGAAAGATGACTTTATGTGTGAGTATTCTGTTGGAGAAGATGGAGAGAAATTACATAAGTTACCTGCTCACTTATTAGTTCAGTTGGGTAAATGGTTTAGAGAGAATGTGGCTGAAATTTCAAAGGTCGAACACTATTATTCATATCTATATAATGAAGATAATTCAGTTTTAAAAGGTAGAACATACCATATTAGAGGACAGTTGAGTAAGGGTTATAAGCCAGATGTTGTTAGACCAAATAACCTTGATGAGATAGTAACTTGGTTTAAAGATAAACGACTTCCTGAGATTGATGAGTTGATCGCTTCAGCAGTTGCTAGTGGTTTTGAGGTTTCGTGGAGTGGCTCAAAAGAGTATTTGAATATTTTAAATGCTTGTTCTGATTTTGCAAAAACACAACTAATCAGTATTCCTTTTCAAATGTGTGGGTTGGCAACTAGTATGAAAGCTACTGATTTAGCAGGGCTTGCAGGAGTGGGAGATACTAGAATAAGTGGTGCAAACCCTCACGAGATTGCTCAATTCCCAATAAGTATATTTGATGAAGCAGCTACAAAGAATAAGAAAGTAGATGCGGCATTTATTGACTTGATGAAAACCTTTTCGGATGGTATGCCACTAAGAACACTCAATGCAGGTAATGTTAATGTTAGAGGACATATAGCAATGATTATGAGTCGTGTAGAGGTTAGTGAACTGAAGAATGCACATGATGAATATCTTAACAGAATGAATAAGTTAAAGATAGGACAAAACACAGAGTTTGATTTATCTGATGCTCCTGCTCCATTAGAGATTTGTCGTAATGCTATGGCTCATTATTATTATGAAAAGTTTACAGAACTAATAAGAAACTTTGAACTTATGTCACCACAAGAACGAACTGATTGGTGTAATAAGAATATTGGTTTTGAGTATGCAAATGTTCGTAAATTTGAAAAAGAAGAGGCAAGACTTTACCCATATCAAGTTGTTTTATCAATGGTTAGAAGTGGGGCAGAGCAGATGATTGAAGCTGGAAAATCTGATAAAGATAGCAAGTTTAAATTAGGTTCTGATGTTGCAGATATTACACATAGATACCCTTCTGATACAGCTGTTATTGCTTCACGAGATGGAAGAGTGATGTTAACAGGACAAAGACATTTTTATAAATATCTAGGTAATGGTGATGGTTTAAAGCAAGGTACTAAAGATGATATTGAAGCTTTGATAAATACTTTGTTTAGTAAGTCTGATGGTAAGTCACCACAGATTTCATATCAGCAGTTACATACTAATTCACAAGCGAATGGATGGAGAGGTTTAGAACTTGATATTGATGAACTGTTTAGTGATAAGAAGTCCTATGTTGATGATATGGATTATGATGAAATATGTGGAAATATAGCAAAGGGAAAACCTGATGCAAAGAACTGGTCAAGGATTGCTAAACGATTAATTACATTTGACACTACTCTTGCCACAGATGTTGAAGTTATCTCTGAGGAGGAAAACCCATGGAAAGATTAGACTATGAACTGGAAAAGGATTATATGGGTTTTATGTCATATAAGCTCTTGGAAGAAAAGCACGGTATCAAATATAAAGATGTTTTAGAATGGGCAACTAGGGAAGGGTACAGACAACAACGAGCAGAAGAACTTGTTGGTAAGTTGGAGGACTTGGATGATACATTTCCATCTTTAATAAAAGAGGCTATATGGAAGTTGCAAATCATTCGTTTTGTAGCTGATAGATATAGCTCTGGAAATATTCACGATTTAAATACAGTTGAGAAAATATCTAACTATGCGATTAAAGCAAGGTTAGAAGATTATTCAACTTGGGGTGTTGTTGATTATGTTGATGGCTTTGAGGTAACAATTATTTCCAATGACCATAAGTTGAATATAGAGTGGGTAGCAGCTGTTGCTGATAGTGGATTAAATGGTTTGGAGCAGTATGCAAAAACTCTTAGAGACAAGGTTACTCTACAAGATAATATTAAAGAGGTAGTTGTGTTTTCAAGAGAACATGCAGAGACTTGTAAAGAGCATGGTTTGGACCCAAGAGATTACACACAAAAAGAACTCAAAGAATATGTTGACTCTTTAGAATGGATAAGTGGTTTAGGGCAGGAGAAATAAATGAGCCTAACAATAGAAGAAATGACTTGGTGGATAAAACACTTTAAAGGGTATGAGAATGCAAGAACTAAGTAATGGGCAGAAACTTAAATATTTAATATCTAAAGTTTTGAGCAAAAAGAAATTAACATTAGTACAAAGAGCAGTTATAGAGGGTAATTCTTATGGGGAGTTTGAGCCTACAGATTTAGGTAAGGCTCATCAAGAAGTTATGAAGTTAGTTAAAGCCAATGATATTACAGAACTGATAAGACTCTATAAGCAATTACCAAAAGTGTCTGATGACTCAAACATTATGAAGTTATATATAAATGATAATCAAGTTTCACTACAACAATATCTTGACTCTACAAACAAGGGAACTAGAAAAATATCTAATGTATCAAGCAAAGCATATAGTGAAATGAGTTTGCACGAGTATAGCTATACAATTTATGGCTCTACAAAGTTTGAAAGTTTTGGAGTTACAAACACTATGTTTAGTGGTTCTGTTCCAATCAGTATTTTGAATAGAGTTAAGAAGTTGACAAACTTTTGTCCTAATGCTTTTCAGTTGATAACTGATGACATTATTGATAAAGAACTGCTAAGAAATTATGAACTAAACACTTTTAAAAATAGTGATGAGGTTATTGAATATAGTGAAGCATTGCTTGGATATTTAACAAGTGTTATCAAAGACAAAGAACTCATAGACCTATACATTAGTAAAGTTTGGTGTAAAGCTCAACAAGTAAAGCCAAGCAAAACTATTGATGAGGTTAAGCCATCACCAAAGATTAAAGCTGATGAGCCAAGTGAAGTTCCAATGACTGATGAAATGTTTGATGAAATAGAAGACAATGTGAAGTTACTAGGTGTAAGTAGTAAATTCAAAGCGGGAGGTATATTATGAGAGAGAAATATAGAGTAGATAAGGACTATCCAATTCATGCCAGTTTCAATATTGGTGATGAGTTTATACGATGTCCTAAAGAGATACACTTTAACCCTATATCTGGAACTTATCCACTATATGGAAGAGTTGTTTTATCTACTGAAAGAGTTGGGGAACATAAGCTAATGCTCACTCTAGGTGAAGTAAATGTTAAAGAGCCAAGACATGAGATTAGTGATGAGGCAGTAGTAGCAGTATATGGTGAGATTGATGAGTTTGTTTCTTACGATGAAGCAGATGAGTTTAGTAAATTATGGTTATCAACAGATGAAGGAATAAGTAATGAGTAAAAACAATAACATTAAAGTTGCACTAGATGCATTGAATAAAACAGTAGGAACTCATCACGAGTTATATTTACATCAAGTAGAGAGTGCAGCAGTTTTACCAAGACTACAAAGTATGTTAACTAAGTATGTTGATATGCTTGATAGTGACTCTATAAAAGATAGAGTAGGGATTGAGCTTGTTGAAGCTTTAGTTGATGTATTAACTCAGCAAGCAAAACTTAACACTCAACAATCTGATGCTAACTATGGTGCTAGTAATGCTTTGAAAAGAGAAGGACTATTTACACCTAAAATGATGTACCAACTTAAAGAAGATTTTGAAGCAGTATCTCAACTACATACAAAGTTTACAACTGAGACTAGTCGTCTTATAGAAGAGGGTGAAATTGCTGTCAGTAGAAATGCAGAATTGAGACTTGAAAACATGGAGTTAGCTTCAAGAGTTTTAGAGTTAGAACAATTAATAGATGGTGAATAGTGGAGAAGAAACCACTTATAGGAGAGATTATGAAATTAATATACAAGTGAATAAATACAAATGACATGAACAAATAAATATAACTATTGGAGTAGTTATATTTAAAGTTGCTCAACTAGTTTAGTTTGGAATATCTAAAAGCTAGAAGAGCCATGGTATCAGTTTTGAACTTTGAGACTGGTTAGAACTACTGTCAATATACAGTATCGAATGGAGAAATATTATGAGTCAATTAACAAACGAAGAAATGGAAATCGCAGCACAACTCGAGAGTGCTGATATGAATGAACTTAGCGGTGATAATATAAATATGCAAAAACTAGGTTTTAAAGATGGGATTAGTGAAGAGGCTAGTAACACTCAAAAGCAAATGAGTGATATAACAAATGTTGCATATAAAGTTATGAAAAATAAAGCTAGTGATTTGTCTAAAGCTAAGGCAAAAATGGCTGATATTTCACAACGATATGGTCGTGATAACAAACAGTATGATGAAGCACAGTCTAACTATAATGAAGCATTATCATCCAGTAAAGATGCAGAACTACGACATCAAGTAGTTGCAAATACTAGAGATGAAGTAGGGCAAGCAGTTGTGAAGGGTATGACATTTTAAATGTTAAATAATGATGGGCATAGATTAACTATGCCTACTACAAGGAGTAGATTATGAAAGTTACAAAAGAGAAAAGCTACAATGAACAAGTGACAGAAGAGAATGAAAGAAGAATGAAAGGGATCAGTGATATTTTATCTCCTAAGACAGAAGGTAAAGGTGTTTTAAATAGTGCAGGTGTTGAGATAACAACGGAGAATATGAAAGTGTTAAATCATTTTTTATCTGAATTAGAAGAGGCTAAGAATAGTGGCAACATTGAACTACTAATAGAAAAGGCAGAAAAGCTTAGAGCAGGCATGAAGTTTGTTGGTATTGATAGAGCTATTGTCGATGATAAAGTAGCTGACTTAATTGGTGGCGGTTTTGGAATAGAACTAAGCCCTGACTCTACTGAAATGCTTGAGCTTACAAAGCAGAGACTTGATGAAGCTAATGGCATGGTATCAAATGCAATTGCAAGGTTGAATGTATCGTAAGTGAATTAGTATGGGGTTTAGTATGCCACTATATATCGGCTTATGAACTGTTCAACCTTATTGAGATATAATAATATAAATTATAGTAGGTAGGTTGAATGAAATATATTTTAATGTTAGTGATAATGTTTGGAAGTCTTAGTGCTGATTTAGTTTATGATGGAAATAGGGCATTTGAAAATGGTAATAAGAAAAAAGCTTTAAAGTTATTTTCTAAAGCTTGTGATGGTGGAAATATGGGAGGATGCTATAACTCTGCTATTTTGTACGATAAAGGGTATGGTGTATCCAAAAGTGAGAAAATAGCTCTAGAATTTTATACTAAAGCCTGTGATGGTGGACATATAGAAGGATGCTATAATTCTGCCCATATGTACGATAACGGTGAGGGTGCAAGACAAGATAAGAGAAAAGCATTGAATCTATATACTAAAGCTTGTGATGGAAAGCTTATAATTGGATGTTTCAATTTAGGATTAATGTATTCAAATGGAGATGGTGTAAGACAAGATAAGAAAAAAGCATTGAATCTATATACTAAAGCTTGTGATGGTGGAAATATTGGGGGATGCTATAACTCTGGGATTATATATAGTTCTGGTGATGGTGTAAGACAAGATAAGAAAAAAGCAAAAGAGTATTTCGGACTTGCTTGTGATGGTGGAAATGATAAAGGGTGCAAAAATTATAAGATTCTAAATGAGCAAGGCATATAACTATTAGATACTTAATTCTCTTAACAATACTAACCTTATCACTTCAAGCAAAACACTTACACAAAGAGAAGTTTTACCAAAAGATATTTTGCGAGAAGATGAATGGTGTTACAGAGTTTGTGTTGAGTGATAAAACAAGAGTAGATTGCTTGACTAGTACTTATGCCATTGAAGTTGACTTTGCTAGTAAGTGGGCTGAGAGTGTAGGTCAGTCACTTCACTATGGTTTCATGACAGATAAGAAGAGTGGAGTGTTGTTGATAATGGAGAAGGGTGGTCATGATAGAAAATATCTTAACAGATTAGTTAATGTTGCTGATGAGGTTGGGATAACTGTTTGGACTATGGATAGTAAATTAGTTTTGAAGAGGATTAGATAAGATGACACCAAGAGATTTCAATCAATTAATAGCTGAAATTAAACTCAACCTACGGTCAGAAGTAGACCATTCTACTATGGATGGAAAGGGTAGTATGATTGCTAATGTATTTACTCTGAAGTTAGGATTGATATACAGAATATATGATTTAGGAATTGGTGCATACAAGTGTGCCAATGATGATAATATTGCATCTGGAAAAGTTCTAACAAGGGCACTTCTTGAGACTACTGCCGTGACTGCCTATTTACAAAGTACAATAGCTAAGTATATTAAAACTAGAGATGTCGAAGTATTTAACACTAAAGTAAAAAAACTTTTGCTTGGAAGTAAAGGTCATGGCAAGGAATTTATAGAAGCAATAAATATAATGGATTGTATACGAATTGTAGAAAAAAACATACGAGGCTTTCAGATTTTTTATGACATATTATCAGACTTCTCACACCCTAACCTAACTGGGACTTGCGGGTTATATGGTGAATTGAAAGGTAATGAACCTACACAGTTTTCCATAAAGCCTAAAGATTCTAAAAAACATAAAACAGAGACAATAGACTTGATATGTTATGCATTGGATGCATTTATACATTACAATATAGAAATAGATAAAAATATAGATGCATTAGTTGAACAGTATAATCAAGATAAAACTGCATATTTTGAAGGGATAAATGAAGTATATGATTGATACTAATGCCTTTGATTACTTTGTTGAGAATGCTATCAGTCCCCAAGATATTCAATCCAAAGGAGAACTGTATACTAGTAATGTTCAGTTTAGTGAGTTAAGCAATAATCCAAATGATGAACATAGAGAACTAGCATTGGCTTTATATGAAGAACTAGATACAACAAAACTACAACTAGAGTCTGGGTTATGGCTTGGAAAGTTGAGATGGGATGGTTCTCAGATATGGCACAGTGATATTGGTAAAGGTTTTGAACTAGCACTTGGAAATTCAAGAGGTCACTATGATGCTATGATTGGTGAACTGGTGTTAAACCATAACTTAATACTAGTAACAAATGATATAAAATTCACAAAAATAATGGCACGAAATGAAGCTAGTATTATAACTGTTGAAGAATTTTTAAACTTATAGGAGAATAAAATGAACTATAAAACAATGATATTTACAGCATTAAGCATGGTGATGTTTAGTGGATGTATACAACCAAAGATACCAGATAATTATAAAGCTATTGCACCTCAAAGTAAGATATATAAAACATATGATAAGTTTAAAGACACTACATTTTACAGACATGAATACTCATTAAAAAACTATAACATCCCAGAGGTTTATGTTGTAAAAGATCAAGATAAGATAGGTTATAGATTTGTTGCTAGGTATGCTGGCGAAGATTGGATATTCTTCACTAAGATATATTTTGTTAATGATGAAGGAGATAGGTTACTATTTACAGTTAAGTCATATAACAAAAAGACTGATATTTCTTATGGAGTAAAAGAGTCTATTGATATATTACTTAGTGAGCAACAGAGAAAACAACTCATAAAAGTTTTAAGTTCATCTGATGTAACTATGAGATTGGAAGGTAAATATTATAAAGAATATAAGATTATAAACACAAAACAGCCTATGCTTGAAATGCTTAGATACGAAGGAAAGTAATGAAGAACATTTTATTAGGTTTAGTGGCATTGTCATTGGTGGTTATAGCATACTCTAGTGTATCAGATAAGAAGTATTATAGATATACATTGATGGAGTATGCTAATCAAAAAGACTTAACTGAATCATTAAGAACTGTTGAAATTCAAGGTCGATTTAACACTATGACAGAGTGCATTAAAAATGAAGCTATAGCATTTAAAGTTCATAATTTCGATGGAAACTACTATGCTAAACCAGATGGAACTACTACTTGTAAGTGGCAGTAGTTTTCGACTTTCAATATTTTAAGGTGTGGCTATGGTGTTTGATATCATTGATGGCTTTGTTAACAACATATTACTGGATTAGGCAAAAGATGGGTGAAAGAAGATACTTAAACAAGAAGAGGGCTCAGTTAAAGCATTTAACTTTAGCCCTTCATGGATTGAATGAACAATACAGTTTGTTGGAACCAATGTTATTTGATGAGGAGCTTGTTAAAAAACATAGCAATTATGGATTTACAGTCATAAGACAATCGTTGTTTTTTAACTGTATTCTTGACACAGTTAATCTTGTGAAGAGAACTAAGAAAGGTGTCTCTATTGAGTCAATAGCGGATATGTTTAGTGAAGAAGTCATAATGAAAACCCTACATGATGAAATAGTTTACTCTGATGCTTTTGTAGGTATTCCAGTATTAGAACAATCACAAAGTGAAGCTTTCAATAAGAGTGTTGATGATGTGAAAACAGCGATTGAAGAACTATTATCATCAGATGAATATGAAAGCTTTAAAACCATTAGGAATAAAAGAATAGCTCACATAGAGTTAAAGCAAGTAGGTGATGAATATGGACTACTTGATATATCTACTTTAGGGTTGAAGTGGGAGGATTTAAAAGTCGTGATAGATAAACTGAGTGATATTGTCAGTAAATTAAATGTTATTTTGACTGGTGTCAATATAGCCGATAGACAGTCTGTTAATGAAACAATGAAGAACACTTTTTGGAATGCTGTATGATTGATATTGGTTTAAGGTGTGATTGTGTCTTCTGATAATTTTTGAAAAAATTGTGAGAGGTTCCTATACATATATTATAGTGGGCCACCAATTCCCCACCCCCCCCCCTCCATACTATTCATAAATTAACTTCACAAATTTCACAAAGATTTAACAAGGTATATAGAGAGATTTGTATATAATAGAAGATTATAGATATATGATTTATATAATGATATATGTGCCTAACACAGCTAACTTACTTATTAAGCACATCACACAAAGAGTTTAGTATTGAACTATATTTGGGGGAAACTTTATAAGCAAATCCCAACTGAGGGATAAGCATATAAGTACCAAATAGGTACCTATAAAACTTTAAGAACGCTATACACAGCACTTACACTATATCAACCCTATTCGCCTTTTTAAATAACTTCATTTAACTTTTTTTGTTAAGTATGATACAATACTACAAGTATTATATTTACTTATATAAAGGAGTTTCTATGAAGCCCTCTCT
>Ga0256826_1001724_pt1 | contig 13563 bp, 11 predicted proteins | sample CV79metaG_FD_185975 | JGI IMG/M metagenome (GOLD analysis project Ga0256826, IMG submission 185975) | Hydrothermal vent microbial communities from East Pacific Rise, Pacific Ocean - CV79 | ecosystem: Environmental > Aquatic > Marine > Hydrothermal vents | place: Pacific Ocean: East Pacific Rise...
TTGACCTCGTTTGAAGTTTTGTTTGAAAATTTCAAAAGGTTTTGGAAGAAGTCTTTTTCTTGAAACTCGTAATCTATGTTCAATAGGATTAACTTCAACAACTTCAACTTCGATAACATCGCCAAGAGTTAAGAAGTCTTTCGGGTGAGAAATTTTCTTATCCCAAGCAATTTCAGAAACATGTAAGAAACCTTCAGCATCATTTCCAATATCAACAAAAGCACCGTAGCTCTCGATGTTGCTAACTGTAACTTCGATAACATCACCAGCTTCAATTTGTTCCTGAATTTCTAACCAAGGATCAACTGTGATAGCTTTGATTGACATATTAAAGATTCGCTCTTTTTCATCATAGTTGATAACTTTAGCATCGATAATATCTCGAACTCTGTTTGTTCTGAAAGGATTAACTTTACCTCGGTGGCTAATTTCTTCAGAAGAAATATAACCTTTCATCATTCCCTCAACATCAACAATCAACTTATCTTTTGTGATAGCGATAATTTTTGCTTGAACAGATTCAAGTTGAAGAGTTGCATTGATAAACTCTTGTCGTTTCTTGATTTCATTTTGGATAAATCTTTTTCGAGAAACGATAATAAGATTTTTAGCTTCATCAACTTTGATAACTTTTGCACGAACTTTTTTGTCCGATTGAAGTCGTCTGTTTTCAACTTTCTCGCCTCTTTTTAAAAGGAAAGCTTGAGTATGAGGCATAAAGAAAAGAACACCATTTTGTTCAATTGTATAACCTCGTTTTGAAGTTGATTTGATAGCTCCATTAATTACTTCGCCATCGATGTTTTCAGCACCTTTTTCCGCGATGTATTTTCGTGTAGCTTCTTGTTCAAGGAACTTTGTGTGAGAAACTCGGTAGTTTCCACCTTTTGTACTTGTAACAACAAGTTTAATCTTATCGCCTTTTGTAAAAATCACAGTTCCCTTAGAATCCTTGATTTCTGACAATGGAATGTATGGCTCTCGTTTTTCGCCGATACCGATAAGAACTCTATCTTCATCTTCTCTAATTTCAACAATTTCGCCCTCAATTACTTGATTCATCTCTTTTTCTTCTTTGCCTAAGTAGTTATCAAGCATATCAGCGAAATTCTCGTTGTTTTCTAATTCTGGATTTGTAGTAGCCTCTTGACTCATTCTTAACCTTGTTTCTATAAAAATAATTTTTAAATTATATCAGAAAAAGAATTAATATAACGAATATATATTAACTTGTAAATTCTATATTTTTAGTCAATTCTAAAAATTTAATTTAAAATGACAGCTTAAATATATGCTATCATAACCTGTTAAGGTTTATAGATATTCAAACCTTAAAAATTTATTTAAAGGATTTGTAGTTTTGACAGAAAAACTATCTTTTTTCGGAAAGATGAGAATCAAGCAGAGAATATTTACTCTTGTTCTTATCGGAATAACTTCAAGCATCATAGTTGGTGCAGTTTCAGGACACGGACTATTTACCATTCAAAGTAAAGTAGAAGAAATGCTTTTAACAATTAATGTTGAAAGAAACAGTTTCAAAACTTTACTTTCAGAAAAAGAGTATTTGTTAAACTCAAACTCATCTACAATAGATGGTGCGATTGCAACAATGGCTTTTAATAATGCACAAAAAACTATTGATATAATGAATACCTTAGTTGAGCAAATTATTATTAATTCTGATGATAATAATGTAATTGACAAAGCAGAATCTGCTAAGAAAAACATTGAACTTTATTCTGAACAATTCACAAAAGGTACTTCTTATCTTCGTGATTTAGCTAAAACATCAAGTCAGTTACAAACTTCAGGAAAATTATTATCTGATAATATCACAACTTATATTGATGCCCAGAGAAAATCATTTGAAATAAGTGATGCAAACACAACTCTTGCCGATAGCAAAATTGAGATTATTAAATTAAATATTGCAACTGATATTTTAAAATATGTTTTAATGATTCGTATTAATGAAAAAAGATATATGATGTTTCATCAGGAATCTATCTATACTCAAATTAAGAAAGATTTAATTTTTATGGTTGATAAAGTTGAAGAGTTGAAAACACTGACAACAGATTCTATGAAACTTGAAAAAGTAAAATTATTAAAGATGGGTTCTCAAGAATATAATTTAGCTATTACAAATTTAATTAAGATAGATAAAATCTTATTTAATGATACTTTGCCGAAATTAGCTAAAAATGGTAGAACAATTCTAAATGATATTTATTTAGCTACTCAAAATATTAAGAAGAGAATTATTTCACAGCAAGATTTTGTTTTGTATATTCTTATGATTATTACTTTAATAAGTATCGCTATTGATATTTTCCTTGGACGAGCTGTAACAAACTCTATAACAAATGGTTTAGATGCTCTTCAATCAGGTTTAATTGATTTCTTTAAATATGTAAGAGGTGAGCAAGAAAATGTTCATTCTATGCAATATTTCCAAAAAGATGAAATTCAGGATTTAATCCTAAATATTAATGATAATATTGAACAGGTCAAAGTCGGAGTTTCTAAAGATAAAGTTATGATTAAAAATACAATTGAAGTTGCGGAAGAAGTTAAAAAAGGTAACTTAAACTTTAGAATTGTGAAAATTGCACATTCTGAATCTCTTAACGAATTGAAAGATATTATTAATTCAATGTTAGATTCTGTAAATATCCATATTGCTGAATCTGTTAAAAATCTTGAGAAATTCTCTGAAAATAACTATACATATAAAATCAAAGAAACAAATATTTCTGGAGAACTAGGTGTTTTAGTTCACGAAATTAATAATAGTGGAGATGCAATGTCTTCAATGTTACGAAAATCTGCAAAAGATAGTTTAAGATTGAAAAGTAGTTCAAGCAGTTTAAATACATTGGTTTATGATTTAGCCGCAACATCTACAAAACAGAAAAATGATATTTCAACTATTCAAATTGCAATTGAAGAAATGAACGGTTCAATTTCTGATATTGTTGAAAAATCTGAAAATGTTGATTCTCAATCTAATGAAATCCGAAATGTTATGGGATTAATTGGCGATATTGCAGAACAAACAAATCTTTTAGCCTTGAATGCTGCTATCGAAGCTGCACGAGCTGGAGAACACGGTAAAGGTTTTGCTGTTGTTTCTGAAGAAATTCGTAAATTAGCTGAAAAAACTCAAAAATCTTTGGCTGAAATTGAAATTATCATAAATACTTTGGGTCAAAGCACTACTGAATCTCTTGATGGAATTCATAAACAATCTCAAGAAATTGATAATATCTCTAATCAGATGATTGACATCAAAAACTTGACTGAACAAAACCGCAATATTACAAAAGATATTGAGGAAGTTTCCGAATGGTTGGCTACTATTTCTCTTGAAATCTCTAAAAATCTAAGTGATAAAAAGTTTATTGGCAAAGAGGCTTTTGAAGAAATTAAAAAGAAAAAGAAAAAAGATTCTAAAGTTACAACTTCTCATATTGCAAACAATTAAATAATTAAATAGTTGTTTAAGCGGTCAAGCACAAAGATGATTATCAAATTGATTTTCTCATTGAGCTTGACCCCAATCAGAATAATAGAGCTATTCTAATTCTAATATTGAATCTGATTCTAAAATTGGGAGTGAAATACCTGAAATTCCAGTAATACTTCCGCCAATTGATGAGGTTGCTTGGATAATCATTTCAAGATGTTTTTCTCTCTTTTTCCAGTGATTCATCATTTGAGTCTTTTCTCGAGTTAATTCTCTTTGCATCGACTCAAAAACTCCCATCATATTATTTAGGTCGTTTTTAAATTCTGTACCAAAAATATAATCGTAGAGAAGTTCCATTTTCTCTTTTCTGTTTTTGTTATGCCCAGTTGCAACATCAATTTTTATAATAGAATCTCGCAATAAATTTGATATGATTTTGAATTCATCAAATCTACAAACCCAAACACCATCTTTTAAACCTGCTCTTTCCATATCTTTTGGCATTACCGAAGTTACCAAAACCCCGATACTTGCCCCACTTCGTTGAATATCAGTTTTAAACTTTGGAATCCATTCACTACTCCAATTTGCCGTCCGCTTACTTTCATAAGCAATAATTCCACAATTTTGTCTCTCTCTTTCGTGAATAGTTTGAATCACATCAGCCCCATATTTTCCTTTTTGGACTTCAGTAACCTCATCGAAAGGAAATTGAGAATTCAACCAATTTTCGATAGCTAACTCTTGAACTTCGCCTTGAAGTTGAGTTGAACCCTGCTCAAGTTTGACTTTCATATTTTCAAGGTCAAGTTTCTGCTGTTGAATCAGAGTATCTTTTTCAAGCAGTTTCATATTATTCTGATTCTCATTTTCAACTCTTATCTTCTCTTTTTCCTCTAAAAGTTGTTGAGTCAGTTTCTCTTGTAGTTCCGCCTCAATTTGTGAAGAGATTTCAGATTTTTCCCGCTTCAACTTTTCAATTTCTGCTTTTGCTCGATTAAACTCTTGGAGTTGTTCCGATTTCTGATTAAGTTCATTTTGTAACTCTTGAAATTGATGCTGATTCTCATTTTGCATTTGAGATTTCATCTTCTTTTTTTCTACTAAAATCTCTTGATTAAGTTTTTCTTGAAACTCCATCTCAACTTGAGATTTCACTTCCGTCTTTTCTCGTTTCAATTTCTCAATTTCCGCTTTTGCTCGATTGAATTCTTGAAGTTGCTCCGATTTCTGATTTAGCTCATTTTGAAGTTCAGTAAATTGAGACAAGTTTTCATTTTGTACTTTGGTCTTTTCAAGCTGAATCTGTTTTGCTAACTCTTGATTTGCTTTGTTTTGAAAGTTCTCTTTCTCAATTTTAATATCTTGAATATGTTTTGAGTACTCTTTTCTAGCTTCTGCTAAAGCTTCATTTTTCACCTGCTCTTTTAAAGAGTTTGTAATATCAAAATTATGCTTACATTTCGGGCAAGTTATATCTTGGTTCATATTTGTCTCCCATTTATCTAAAATAATTTCCGTATTATCTCACAAGAGTTTGCTATAATCTAAAATAAAAGAAAACTATTAAATGTTAATTGCACAAAATATTTCACACTCATTTAACTATCAACTTTTTGAAAATATAAATTTACAAATTAAACCCGCTGAAACAATTTCAATTATTGGAGTTAGCGGAAGTGGAAAATCTACCCTTTTAAATATCTTAGCAGGAATTATAACACCTGAAAATGGAACAGTTTCACATTTTGGTAAAGATTTTGACTCTCGAGATAATTCAGATAAAGAGAATTTCAGACGAAAAGATATTGGAATCATTTTTCAATCTCACTATCTTTTCAAAGGCTTTACCGCAAAAGAAAATTTAGAAGTTGCCTCGATTTTATCTGGTCAGAAACTTGATTTTGAGCTTTTAGAAAAATTTGGAATTGCATCAATTTTAGAACAGAAAGTTACCCAACTTTCAGGAGGACAACAACAAAGAGTTTCAATCGCTCGAGTTTTAACAAAAAAACCTAAAATAATTTTTGCTGATGAACCAACAGGAAACTTAGATAAAAAATCTGCTTCGGAAATTATGAATATAATATTTGATTATGTCAAAACTGAAAAAGCTATTTTGGTCTTAGTAACTCACGATGAAAAACTTGCTTTTCAATGTGATAAAATTTTTCGACTTGAAAATAATATATTCAAAATGATATGATATGATGATATATAAAAAAAAGGATATGAAAAATGGAAGAAAAAACAACTAAAGCGGGTTTTGTAGCTTTAATTGGTCGTCCGAATGCTGGAAAAAGTACGATGATGAATTGGCTTTTAGGTGAAAAGATTGCAATCGTATCTCAAAAAGCGAATGCAACTAGAAAAAGAGTAAATGCGATTGTGATGCACGGAGATAATCAAATTATCTTAGTTGATACTCCAGGGTTACACGAACGAGAAAAATTACTAAATCAGTTTATGCTTGAAGAGGCTTTGAAAGCTATCGGTGATTGTGATGTAATTTTATTTCTTTCTCCAATTCACGATGGGGTAAAATACTACAAAGAGTTTTTACAAAGAACTTCAAAACCGCATATTGTAATTTTGACAAAAATTGATGAAGTGAAAAATGGCAGAATCCTAGAAGTTATGGGTGAATTCCAAAAACTTGAAAAACACTTTTTAGAGTTAATTCCAATTTCAGTTCCAAAAGGTTTAAATCGAGAGCCACTTTTGACCGCAGTTTCAAAATATATTCCAGAAAGTCCATATCTTTTCAATCCTGAAGAATTAACAACAGAATATATGCGAGATATTTACAAAGAGTTTATTCGAGAAGCAATTTTTGATGAAATGAGTGATGAGCTGCCTTATGAAAGTGATGTCGTAATTGAAAATATTGATGAAGATTCGCCGATTGAAAAAATTGAAGCAACTATTGTAGTTGAAAAAACAACTCAAAAAGGAATGCTTATCGGAAAAGGTGGAAGAGGAATTAAACGAATTGGACAAAATGCTAGAGCAAAAATTGAGAATTTAACTCAAAAACAGGTTTTCTTACAACTTTTCGTATCTGTAAAAAAAGGCTGGTCAAAAGACAAAGAGTCGCTTGAAAAAATGGGTTATATTTTTTAGAAAATGAGAATTGCATTTTTAAGTAGTTTAGATTTGAACTTATACCTTTTTCGTTTAGATATTATGAAAGCATTACAAAAACAGGGCGATTCCGTAATTGCAATTATTCCTGATGGTAAATATTCAGAGTTGATAAAAGAGAATGGAATTCAAGTTATAAACTATAATTTATCGCGAGGCAGTTTAAATCCACTCGAAGCTTTTAAATCAATTTCAGAACTTGCTAAAATCTTGAAAACTCTCAATTTAGATGTTTTACATACTTTTACAGTAAAACCAAATATCTTTGGAACTTTGGCGGGTAAAATGGCAAAAGTCCCAACTATTTATAATTTGGTGGAGGGGCTTGGCTCTTTCTATGTTGATAATAGTTTCAAAAGTAAAATTGTAAGAAAAGTCATTGAAACTTCATATAAATTTGCTTTTAAACTTTCTAAGAAAGTGGTTTTTGTAAATCAAGATGACCCGAAATACCTCATCGAAAAAGGAATTATTCCAAAAGAAAAAACTCATATTATTAAATCCGTAGGAATTGATACAGAAGAGTTTCAGCAAAATTCAATTTCCGATGAGGTCAAAAATAAGCTACGAGCAGATTTAGGTATTTCTGAAAGCTCAAAAGTTGTAATTATGATTGCTCGAGCGATTTTGCATAAAGGAACAATCGACTTTTACAAATCTGCCGAACTTCTGAAAAATGAGAATATTGAATTTCTTTTTGTCGGCGGACTTGACGAGGGTAATAAATTTGGAATGAGCAAAGATTTTATGCAAAATGGAAATGTAAAATGGTTGGATTGGCGAGATGATATTAAAGAGTTGATTTCAATTTCTGATATTGTGATTTTGCCAAGCTATCGCGAGGGAGTTCCTCGAACACTTTTAGAAGCTTGTTCAATGGGAAAACCTATAATTGCAACAGATACCGTAGGCTGTCGGGAAACTGTGGATAATGGAAAAAATGGATTTCTGATTCCGATTGAATCTCCACAAATCATAGCTGAAAAAATTCAATACATATTTTCAGATAATAATCTATATTCTGAAATGTCAAAATATTCAAGAGAAAAAGCTGAAAAAGAATTTGATATTAAATTTATTGTTCAACAATATTTAGCATTCTATATAATTAGTGATTTTATTGAATATTGAATAGATATTCTAATGTTAAGCACAAGAAGAGTAATACTTTTTCGGGGACTAACCAAATGCTCACATCTTCTTATCAATCTTAGATTTTTATTCTCAAAATTGTTATAATCAGAAAAATTTACTTTTCAAAGGTTTCTCAAATGGAGATTAACTTAGTTGAAGAGGGTTTAAAATTTATGGTTCTTGGAATGGGGACAGTTTTTCTGTTTTTAATTCTAATGATTGGGGTTTTAAATCTTCAAGCTTACATTATTCAGAAATATTTTCCTGAAACACCAGCTCAACCAAAACCTCAAGCGGGAAATAAAACACCTGTCAAAGATGATAAAAAAGTTGTTGCTGCTATCGTCGGGGCTATTTCAGCCTACAAGAAATAAGGAGTTATTTTGGCAATTAAAAAAATTGATGTAATGGATACAACTTTCAGAGATGGTTTCCAATCTGTTTTTGGCGGTCGTGTTTTAATGGACGACTTTTTCCCAGCACTTCAAGCTACAAAAGATGCGGGTGTAACCCATTTTGAATTTGGAGGCGGTGCTAGATTTCAGACTCTTTTCTTTTATATGAAAGAGAATGCTTTTGAGATGATGAAAAGATTCCGAGAAATTACAGGTCCTGATGCAAATCTTCAAACTCTTTCAAGAGGAGTTTCTTATGTTGGTTTAGATGTTGGTTCAAGTGATGTTATCGATTTGAATATGAAACTGTTCAAAAAATATGGTGCGACAACAATCCGAAACTTTGATGCTTTAAATGATGTTAATAATTTACTTTTTCCATCTCAAGCTATTAAAAAACACGGGCTAAAACACGAAGTCGTAGTTACGATGATGGACTTGCCACCTGGTTGCACGGGAGCTCACGACCTACCTTTTTATGAGAAAACTCTAAGAAGTATTTTAGATGCGGGTGTTGAATTTGATTCAATAGCTTTTAAAGATGCTTCAGGAACTGCAAATCCTAAAAAGATTGGCGAAACTATCAAAATGGCTCGGAAACTATTAGGTCAAGATATGCACATCAGACTTCACACTCACGAAACTGCGGGAATTTCTGTTGCTTCATATATTTCAGCACTCGATGCTGGAGCGGACGGAATCGATTTAGCTCAAGCTCCAGTTTCAGGTGGAACAAGCCAACCCGATATTTTAACAATGATTCACGCACTGAAAGGAACAAACTACGATTTAGGTTTAGATAAACATAAAATCTTAAAATCTGAAAGAGTTCTTGAAAGTTGTCTAAAAGATTATTTCATTCCGCCAGAAGCTACAAAAGTGTCTCCAATTATTCCATTCTCGCCAATGCCAGGTGGAGCATTAACTGCTAATACTCAAATGATGAGAGATAACAATATTCTTGACAAATTCCCTTTAGCAATTGATGAAATGGAAGAAGTTGTAAGAAAAGGTGGTTACGGAACTTCTGTAACTCCAGTTTCTCAATTCTATTTTCAACAAGCTTTAAATAATGTGATGTTTGGAAAATGGAAAAAAATTGCTCCAGGTTATGGAAAAATGGTATTAGGTTATTTTGGAAAAACTCCAGTTGAGCCTGATGCGGAAGTCGTAGCTTTGGCAAGTAAGCAACTGAAACTTGAACCAACTAAAAAAGTAGCTTTGGAAATTGCAGATGGAGATGAAAAAAAATCTCTTGCACACTACCAAAAAATGTTAGAAGATGAAAATCTTGAAGTTACAGAAGAAAATCTATTTATTACTGCTTCGTGTGATATTAAAGGGATTCGATTCTTAAAAGGCGAAAGTGAATTCTTAGTTAGAAAAATTTCAGAAGAAGATAAAAAGGAGAAAAAAGTGTCTAAAAAAGGTGAAGTTCAAACATTTACAGTAAATGTTGATGGTCAAAGTTACAATGTGTCAGTTGTCGAGGGTTCAAATGCAAATCTTGAAATTAAAAATATTGTATCTGCGGATAATGGTTCAGATGTAACCTCATCAGAACCTACCACTTCGGCGGGTGTTGAAGAAATTTTCTCTCAAGTTCCAGGAAATGTTTGGAAAATGGTTAAATCTGTTGGCGACACAGTCAAAAAAGATGAGGTCATTATGATTCTTGAAGCTATGAAAATGGAAATTGAAGTAGTTGCTCCTCGCGATGGTGTAATTAAATCAATCGATGTCAAAGAGGGTGCAAATATTGAAAATGAAGCACTTCTTGCAACTTTAGGATAGAGAATGAGAAAAATATTTCTTTTATCTCTTATCTTTTTTGGGGTGCTTTTTGCAGATGAGGTCTCTCAAAATATGTCAATCCATATTGAGAGTAAAAATCCAAATCAAAATGTTATAGTAAAAGTTGAAAATGCAGATTCCAATCAACCTTTACTTGTCAAAGTGTCGAATAAAACTCCTGAAGAGGGAGTTGTGATTAGAGTTGGTGATGCTGTAAATAATAGTGAAGTAGTTTCTGCTCCCGCTATGACAGTTATAGATTCTGATAATATTCAACAACCAGCCATTATTCAACAGGAAATTATCCAAAATCTTCCAGTTGCAAATAGAGTTTCTGTAATAAATGAAAATACTCATATTCAACCATTAGCTCATAATTCTCATTCAACTGAACTTGAAGAAAAAGAATATGTTTCTAGAGATATTGGCGAAATGATTGGGAATTTTCTCAAATCATCTGGAGTTTATTCTTTTTTTAATGCTCACGACGGAACTCGAATTGATACGGACGGCTCAACTTTAGAAGTTACAGCTTTCTCTCAAGGTTGGGGTCGAATTATTATGATTCTTATCACATTCCTACTTTTCTATTTAGCGATTGTGAAAAATTTTGAACCGCTTCTACTTTTACCAATCGGTTTTGGTGGTCTGTTAGCGAATATTCCTATTGCGGAAATCTCGGGAGCTCACGGTTTCCTAGGTGTTCTTTTCAATGCGGGAGTTGCTAACGAACTTTTCCCAATTCTGATTTTTATGGGAGTTGGTGCGATGACCGATTTTGGTCCTCTGCTTTCAAATCCTAAAACTGCTCTTTTAGGTGGTGCGGCTCAACTTGGGATTTTTGCTACTTTAATTGGTGCTGCGGCTTTAAGTCAATATACAGATATTTTCAGTTTCACACTAAAACAAGCTTCGGCAGTTTCTATTATCGGTGGAGCTGATGGTCCGACATCAATTTTCGTAGCTTCAAATCTTGCCCCTGAAATGTTGGGTGCGATTGCGGTTGCTTCATATTCGTATATGGCTTTAGTTCCAATTATTCAACCTCCAATTATGAGAGCTTTAACAACTCAAGCGGAGCGAGAAATTACAATGGTAAATCTTAGAAAAGTTGGTAAATTGGAAAAAATTATGTTCCCACTTACTATCTTGACTTTGACAATTCTTGTTCTGCCTGAAGCGACTCCACTTTTAGGTGCTTTACTTTTTGGTAACTTCCTGAAAGAGTCTGGTGTTGTAAATCGACTTTCTGACACAATGCAAAACTCATTAATCAATATCGTAACAATCTTCTTAGGTTTAGCTGTTGGTTCAAAACTTGAAGCGGATAAATTCCTTGTTCCTGAAACCTTAGGAATTATCGCTTTAGGTCTTGTTGCATTCTCTATCGGAACTGCGGGTGGTGTTTTGATGGCTAAATTGATGAACAAGTTCAGCAAACATAAAGTTAATCCTTTAATTGGTTCTGCGGGTGTTTCTGCTGTTCCTATGGCTGCGAGAGTTTCTAATAAAGTGGGAATGGAATCCAAACCTGGGAATATGTTGCTGATGCATGCAATGGGTCCAAATGTTGCTGGAGTTATCGGTTCTGCCGTTGCTGCTGGTGTTCTGCTCGCAATCTTCAAATAGTTAATAAACTAAACAACTTATATTCTCGTGCTTGACACGGGAATCTACATTTTTCAAAACACTTCATATTTTCAAAATTTTTCTATAATTTCATAAAAAGGATTTGGTTTGGAAAAAGAGGAAAATCTAGTCAAAAAAACCTGTCGCGAACTGGGAATCAATCAAAAAGAATTAGCAGAAAAAATTGGATTTTCAGAAACTTCAGTTTCAAAGTGGAGTAAAGGCAAAAATAAGATTCCAAAAAATATATATAAAATATTAGAGCTTTTAAAAGAATATGAAGCATTAAAAAGTGAATATGAATTATTCAGATTTAATATGTTAAGGAAATAATTAAACTAGATTAAATTTAAAATAAATGTTATAATGTCAAAAGATGAATTGAGCTACTTTCTACAATAATCTCAATTCATTTAACAATTCTAAAGTTGATACAAATACTATGTTGCGACGGCTTGACAAAGAGGATAAGCAAGAATTAAAACGGGACGACTTTAACTCGTCTCGTCTATTTGCAAATCAAGGAAAAATATCCATTATTAATGAAGCTGGATTATATTTAGCAATTTTTGGTAGTAAAAAAGATGAGGTTAAAGAGGTTAAAGAGGTTAAAGAGTTTAAACAATGGGTAACTCGTGAAGTTCTACCATCAATTCGCAAAACTGGTTCTTACCAAATTCAGTCAAAAGATGATATTTCAGAACTGGAAAATAGTTTGAAAGTGACAAAAATTGCTAGTCAATTTTTAGATATTTTCCATAAGAAAAACAAATTACAACTTTTGTATTTAGATAGTTTTGTGAAGTCAGAAACTGGAAATTCAATTATTGAAAAGTCGATAAATAGAATTTAGATTTTTGAACTTGATATAATTCTTTTTTAAAGGATTTATTTGAAAGCAAACGATGAACAATTAAAAGCTATAAATTGCACAGCTAAAAATATTTTAGTTACTGCTCGAGCAGGAAGTGGAAAAACTTTTGTTTTAACTCAAAGAGCAAAAAGGCTTTTAAACGAGGGTTTAACCAAAGATAATATTATTATTTTATCTTTTACGGGTAACGCAGTTCAAGAAGTAAATCAAAGATTAGGAAAGAATATATCTACAACTTTTCACGGTTTAGCTGGAAAAATAACTAACTCTTATTCAAAATGTCAAGGCAGAGCTTGTGATAGATTAATCAAACAAGCAACTATAACAGTTGAATATGAACATATAGAAAATGTAAAACATATCTTTGTTGATGAATTTCAAGATTTTACAAATCTTTTTTATAAATTACTTAAAAAAATAATTAGTTTAAAACCTGATATTAACTTTTTTGCAGTTGGAGATGATTGGCAATATATATATGATTTTCAAGAAGATACTAACTTAGATTACTTCAAAAAGTTTGAAAATTATTTTGATAATCCTACAAAACTTTATTTGTTAAATAATTATCGAAGTGGTAGAAATATTGTTGAATATGGTAATGAGATTATGATAGGTTACGGAAAAGGTGGAGTTCCTACAAAACCTAATGGAAAAATTGAAGAAATATATATTGATAATCTTAATAAATTAATTGCTGAAATAGATAATTATAAAAGTATTGCTATTCTTGTTAAAACAAAGAAAGAAAAAGATGACACTCGGAGTTTTATTTCTTTTAAGAATAAGTACAAATGCGAAGTAATGACTGTCCATAAATCTAAAGGTTTGGAATTTGATATTGTTATTATTTGGAATGAATATTTATTAGACACTTATGTTTCTTATGTTGCACATTCAAGAGCAAAAGAGATTCTCTATATAGTTAATAGAAATAACTTTTTAAGTTATGGAAACAATGAATCTAATTATTTATTTCATAATGAAAATTTAGAATAAGTACATATGCCATAAAAATAGTGCATAATTACAAGTATGAAAATAGAACTAAATAAAGATGAAAAAAATAGATTAGAGAGAGTTATAAAAGAGAAAAAAGATATATATTCTTGGCAAAG
>Ga0256826_1001725_pt1 | contig 13562 bp, 11 predicted proteins | sample CV79metaG_FD_185975 | JGI IMG/M metagenome (GOLD analysis project Ga0256826, IMG submission 185975) | Hydrothermal vent microbial communities from East Pacific Rise, Pacific Ocean - CV79 | ecosystem: Environmental > Aquatic > Marine > Hydrothermal vents | place: Pacific Ocean: East Pacific Rise...
TAGTAAAATTTAGCGCCAAAAAAGCACTAAATACAATAAGTAAAATTTTCCTCATAACACTCAAATTTAATTATATAAACACCACTCAGTCAACAAATATATAATTTTTCTATTCAATTACTAATTTTCTATTTAATGTTTTTTCATCATTTTTTAACGATAATATATAAATCCCTGATAGCAAGCCTTTAAGTGAAACACTTACTTGCTGATTTTTCAAATCTTTTTGCAGTACTAATTGTCCTTTTAGGTTGTATATCAGTAAATTTGCTCCATTTGCATTCTCTAAATAAAGCAAATCTTTTGCCGGATTGGGGTATATTTTTATTTTCTCCAAACTTTGAGAATAAATGGCATCTACATTTTTAAGTTTTATGGTTTCTTGGAGGTCGTCTTGGCCAATTTCAAATGTTCCTGTTGCTTGTACTGTACCTGCCTGTATGGTATATTGATAGGTTTTATTGGAAACAGGTAATAAAGAAGCTTCGCCATTTACGTTGGTATAAACGCCCATCATGTCTTGCAATTGCAAAATGGCTCCGTGTATGGGGCTGTTATCTTCATCGCGTAAAACGGTGATATCCAAGCGAACATAAGGTCTTCCAAAATCCTGATCGGTATAAACAAAAAACTCGCCTGCATTGAGATCTATACTCTCGGCACCACTTATATCAAGGCTTTCTCCGGTAAAATAATTATACCAGGTTCCATCGTGTTGAAAATTAGGGTTTACCGTATGAGAAGCCACATCGAAGTTACTGGCTACACAAACATTTAGCGAGGAGTGCGACAACCAAGCTCTTTTTACCTGTCCTCCCAAGTCTTTGGAATATTGGCCGTAAAGAAAAGCTTCTTGAGTGGTTTTGAGTTTGGCCATGGCTGCAAATACTTGATAAATTTCTTGCCTTTCCATATTATTAAAATAATCCCAACGGACAGGTTTTTTACTGGTTCTGCAATCCTCGTTTATAGTCCCATCAGAGCAATAATTAATACTATAATCGTAGCCCAATTCGCCAAATTGCCAAATCATCTTAGGTCCGGGAACCATAAAATACATAGGTGCAATGGCCGAAATTCTTCCTAAGGCTGTGCTTTCTTCCTTAATATCATAATCATTGGAGGAGTTTCCATATTCTAGATTTTTATACATCAAGCGCTCCTCATCGTGGCTTTCCATAAAAGGAATTAAATTGGGATAGGTAAATCCTCGGTCGCTATAATAAGCCCAAGAAAAATCCGACTCGTTTTGCCAGCCCATAGTTGCTTGACTAAACTCATCGGACATATTAGCCCAAAGCAGCATTCCGGAATTGGCTAAGGAGGTTTCCTCATCGTTATTGGCCAAGTGTTCCAAAATAACGTAGGCATTCGGGTTTACTTCTTTTATATATTGATAATACTCGTTTAGGGTATTAATACGGCTTTGGTCGTACTGACTCCAAGCACCAATATCTTGTCCTGAGTTTGTTTGAGTAAATCCTTTTGATAAATCGAAACGGAAACCATCTACTTTGTATTCTTGCATCCAATAGGCTAAGGCTTGTTTTACAAAACTCTTGGTATATGGGCTTTCGTGGTTAAAATCGTAGCCCGGGCTCAAAGGATGAGGAGTGTATTGATTATACCAAGGATTGTCTGCCGATGTAATCTCGTTGGAAGCGTCCCAATACATTTGCACCATGGGTGATTGGCCAAAACTATGGTTAAAAACCACATCGAGAATCACAGCAATTCCTTGTTCATGACAGGCATCAATAAAGTCTTTATAGTCGTTTCGAGTTCCATAGGCTTTATCGGGAGCAAAATAGAAAGATGGATTATAACCCCAGCTGTCGTTGCCTTCAAACTCGTTTATTGGCATTAATTCAATGGCTGTAATACCCAAGTTTTTCAAGTATTGCAAAGTATCTTTTACGGCAGCAATACGGCCACTTTTTACAAAATCACGTATCAATAATTCGTAGATAATCAAATTAGATTGCGTTTCATTAATGGCTACGGGAGTAAAATTTTCTATTTGCCAATTATAGGTAGATTGAGCAGTTTGCAAAACGCTCACTATTCCTGTGGCTTTTCCATAAGGGTATTCTTTCAAATTGGGATAATTTGCAGCAGGAATCCATTTATCATTCCAAGGATCGAGTACTTTATCGCAATAAGCGTCGGCTATTTTTAATTCTCCATCAATATAAAACTGGTAGGCATATTCTACTCCAACATTCAATCCTGTAATAGTTAACCAATAATATTCGCCATCGGGAGTGCGTTTCATATAACCTTGATCGCTCACTTGCCAATTATTAAAATCGCCAAGAATAAAGGCGAATTTCTTAAGCTTGGCCGGGTCGTATAAAACTACAGTTACCGATTGTTCATCCAAATAATTGACACCGGGTTTCATTCCTTCCGGTAATTCTTCCACTATTACATCTCCTCTAATAAAAATCATTACGGAATCAAGCACATGGGTATTATCTTGATGAGCTTTGGCTATTAACCAATGAGTTCCGGCAGCTAGTCCAAAAGTATTTAAACCATAAAGAAGGTTATCATCTGAGCTGCTTCCCAAATAATTACTATCCATAAATAGCTGAATGCTATCCGATTGCAAAGCGGCTATACAAACAGGCACTAAATCGTTGGGGTTCATCAAAGGTTCATCGGAAGAAGGATAGGTGATTTTTACATTTAATTCATCCTGATAAATTGGGCTGAATATATCTTGATTATCGGTTGTTTTTCCTTCCAGATATCTGCCGCCAACGGGTTCATCGCTTCTAAACACCAAAGCCAGTTTTAGTATCTCCTCTCCTGCCGGTACACCAAAGAATGAGCGCAAATCGGAAATATTCCATTCGTATAAATTATCACTTACTCGTTCTAGTTTTGTTTCCGGAGTATTCTCACCCCATTCTGTTTTTACATATTTCCAATCGCTGCTACCTGAGCTTAAATTGGTAATCACTCCTGTATGAACATATACATCGCCTTCGTAACCGGCCAATCCTCCATTACCCAGCTCGGCATTAAAAGTGATGATGATATCTGAGTTTTCCAATGGAAAATCGGGTTGAGTGCTAATTAATGCCAATGATGAACCACAAGTGAGCTCTTCCCCCACCAGATAATTAAAATAATCGCCATTATTATTATCTATATCTATGCTTATTAAATCGAAATCGGCTGTGGGATTTTCAAAAATGGTAGAGAAAACATAGTATTTTATTTCTGTTCCATCAGCTTGAGCAGGAATTACCGCATCGCCCGAATTTGCTGTAAATATAAAGCTGATAAGCTCTGATGATTCCCAGTTATCAATAGTATAACGCAAATAAAATATTTCACTTGCTGCAGGAGCATCTGATAGAGTGATGCTTATGTTTACATCGTCTGTTGCCTCCGGCATGATAGGCAATTGAGTTAAGGAATTAATTGTTACGGGCTCTTCATCCATTTCCATAAAAATGGCACGCGTATCTTCATAAGCTGTATCATCCCAATTCATGATATAATATTTCCCATCGCTTAATTGAATGGTATTATGGCTGGGTTCATTATTCCCTGCAGTTCCATAATGATAATCCTGAATTGTATTGGGAATTACAGTGATATCTCCCCATTGGTTTTGCCATATATTGCTGATGGGGCCACTTGTGAACTTAAACAGATATTCGCCACTGCTTACAGCTCCTCCATTATCTGCTACCAAGAACTTGGTTTGGTATATGGGATGTTCTAGTTCTATGAGTTTTACTTGCCCGTTTGAGCTTTGGGTACTTCCGGCGAAGTATAGGTTTTCCGGCGGATTAGTCCAGTTGTCCCAGCTTCCGGGGAGGTTTAGGCCTTCGGGGGCGTAGATTTGTGCTTGGGATTGATACTGTGTTAGGAGGACGATTGCTATTAGGATGAGGATTGTTTTTTTCATTTTTTTTTTGTTTTTGTTGTGGCAGCCCTTCAGGCTGCTTGTGTTGTGGCAGCCATTCAGGCTGCTTTGGGATGTTGTTTGTTTTTTGTTGTGGCAGCCATTCAGGCTGCTTGTGTTGTGGCAGCCCTTCAAGCTGCTTTGGGATGATGTTTGTTTTTTTGGTGTGGTGGGCTAAGGCTGAAGGCCTTGTAGTTCATATCTTGGGGTTAAAACCCCAAGATATGAACGCCTGTAGGGCTGATACAATTAGGACCAGAAGTATTTCTTATCATATTCTGTAATGTTATGACCTGTCATGTATCCATCTATTTCTTCCTTATAAGTTTTGACATTGTGATGCTCTTTCTGTTTTTTAATATAGTTTATTGCAATATCAACATTATAGTAGCTTATTGAGAAGGCACCATAACCTAACTGCCACTTGAAATCGAATATCCCTTCTTTTTTCATCCATTTTGAGCTGTCTTTTTTTACATCTTCTACAATTTTCGCTAATGCAAAATTCTTAGAGAGCCTTAAAAGGATATGGATATGATCGGGTACAGAATTGATTATTAATGCCGGGCTATCATATTTCTTTAAAATACCTGCGATATAAGCATATAATCTCTCTTCAACCTTATCTGTGATTAGAGGTCTTCTTCCTTTTGTCCCAAAGGTAAGATGGATATACATTTGTACTAAAGATTGTCCCATGATAATTAATATACTAAATCATATAGAAAGATAGACTTAATCCCTTTATTGCTTTATAAACTTAATCATTTGCGATTGGCCATTTTCTTCAAATCTCAAGAAATACATTCCTGATGACAGATGAGCCATATTCAATTGAATCTTTTTTGAGGAGGAGTGTATCGTTTCCAATATATTCCCAGTAATATCGAGTATCTGGATTTCTATATCATTCGCTGTTCCTTTTTCAATAGAAAGAATATCTTGCACAGGGTTTGGATACAAACTAATATTGTTTGATAAGTCTTCCACACCTACCAAAGTAATGATATAGCTGGTTTGTCCAGTTACATTTCCTTCGGTATCAACTGTCACCACAAGATTATCGCCAATAACGAGCCAAATACCATCTGGGCTGCCATCATCTTCAAATACTCCCCATTCGTAAGTACCGGGGAACATATCTAAGGAAACCGACCATTCTTGTCCATTTTGCAACATATCAACGGCATTCCAATCCGTCATATCGCCTTTAAGTTTGATGTTGGTATAATATGTTGTAGCATCGGTAACCGTGAAGTTAACAGGATAAGAAACCAGTCCTTCGGATACGGTTAGTATTCCACTAATATTATCTACACCATCCCAAAAACCACCACCGTTTGTGGAGTAACCACCATAAACAAACTCCTGATTTGGATATTTGAAACGAGTGGCATAATAAAAGGTTCCTTCTGTTGTCATTCCAGTACCAATGTCGGCTTTAAACTCATCATTAGATGCATTTACTCCTTCATAAGGTGCAATTATCCAATCGGTCCAAGTTGCAGGGTCGGTATTGCTTTCGCTAAAACCCACCCAAGCTTCCAAATCGGCTGTTGCTGTTCCACTGCCAGTAACATCTTCAATCCATGCCTGTCCAAATACGTTGAATTCCTGTTCGGGCTCAATAGTTCCGTTAGCCGGCCATTGTAAATTTGCCCAGCCAATAGTATCGGGTGCCGGGACAGTTGTTACATTTAAAAGACCATTAACATGATCCACACCATCCCAAAATCCTCCACCATCAGTAGAGAATCCTCCATAAACAAAATCTTGATCTAAATACTGAAAACGAGTAGCGTAATAAAATACACCTTCTACATCCATCATGGAACCTAAATCTAATGAATACTCATCATTATCACCATCGGCAGAGCTATAACTTGCAGGAAACCAATTTGTCCACGATTCAGGATTGGTATTCGCGCTATTATAACCTACCCAAGCTTGTAAGTCACCTACCGGATCATCCTGGCTAGTAATTCCATCAATCCAAGCTTGACCATATACAATAAATTCCGTTTCGGGTTCAATTTCTCCATTTTCGGGCCATTGAAGATTGGCCCAACCAATAGTATCGGGAAGTGGTTCACCTGTTACTGTGAGTATACCACTTATATAATCTACACCATCCCAAAAATTGCCACCACTTTCAGAATACCCACCATAAACATAATCTTGGTCTTGGTATTTGAATCTGGTTGCATAATAAAATGTACCGGCATTAAGCATAACCGAACCTAAGTCGGCAGTATATTCATCATTATTTCCTGATCCTCCAAAGTAGGAAGCAGGAATCCAATTTGTCCAAGTATTTGGATTAGTATTATCCGTGCTATAACCCACCCAAGCATCAAGATCTGGTAAAGGATCATCTTGTTGAGTCAAATTATTAATATATACCTGACCATAAACAATGTATTCAGCTTCTGTTTCAATTTCACCATTAGCCGGCCATTGAAGGTTTGCCCATCCAATAGTATCAGGCAGAGGAGTGCCTACATCATAAGTATAGTTTTGTTCAGCATTATCGTTCATAAAAATGGCATATAATGGTCCTTCATCTGTTAAACCATTTACCGTAGAACTAAACACATTATATTCAACAACAGTGCTTTCAACTTGTCCGGGAATACTGGCAGAGCCGGTAGTTCCTGTCACATTAGCTGGTAATAAAACGGCAGTAGCCCAATCGTCAATTGAATACTGCAAATAAAAAACTTCCTCAGCAGATGGAGCTGCACTGGTATTGAAGGAAATATCTACCACTTCATTTTCTGCAACATCAACCGGTTCACTTACCGAAGTAATTTCTACAGGTTCGGCAGAAGTCTCCATAAAAATAGCTCTGCAATCGGTATAATTATTATCTTCCCAAACCATGGTATACCATCGGTCATTTACCAGAGTAATTGTATTATTATCTGCTCCTTCTTTGGTATATTGTTGAAGCTGATCGATTGTAACATCAACGCTAGCCCATTTATTTCCAAAAGGATTGGCATCGGGACCACTTGTAAAAAGCCATTCATAGGAACCACCAGCCACATCGGCACCACTAGCTGCAACATGAAATATGGTTTGCCAGCGGGTGATTCCATTTACAAATTTTACTACTCTACCATCGGTAACTTGAGTGGAGCTGGCAAAAGCCAGATTATCTGTTGGAGGATTGGTCCAAGCATTCCAAGCACCGGGCATATTTAATCCCTCCGGTTCATATATTTGGGCAAATGAAGAACTGGCAAAAACAAGAAGAAAAAACAGGTAAATACTCTTGAAGTAAATTTTTCTCATAGCAATATCTTTTATAAAATTTAAAACAGCTCAGAAAATAAAAACCATCTCTCAAGACAGCTTTTATTTTCTACTCTTTATAGACTATAGAATTTATATTTTATTTTCTGAATTTTATCAGAATGAATGTTAAGAAGAACAATCCGAAGAATAAAAATGACCAATTTGACAAGGGTATTAAGCTGGAAATAGTAAGCGTTCCGCTGACATTATTAATACCATCCCAAAAGCCACCGCCTCCGGCATTATAACCACCATAAACATAAGTCTGAGTTTGGTATTGATAACGAGTAGCATAATAATATGTACCTGCTTGCCCAATAGCATTCCCAAGGTTAAGAACATATTCATCGTTATTTCCTACATCACCAGAATAATTAGCAGGAAGCCAATTAGTCCAAGTACTGGGGTCGGTATCAGTGGTACTATAGCCAATCCATGCTTGAATATCGGCAGCTTGTCCGGCAGCATCTGTTAAACCATTCATATATATTTGACCATAAACATCATAAGCTTGTCCTACATCAATACTTCCACCGGCAGGCCATTGCAGGTTCACCCAATCAATAGTTGGAGGAGGAGGATTCCCAATAGTATAAGAATAGTTTGCTCCGCCATTATTATTAAACTTAATAGATTGAAGATCAAAATCAGAAACCATTGCTGCAATAGTTGAACTGAATGCATAATATTCTACCAGAGTATTGGCAGCCTGTCCGGGAATAGCCGCGGAACCATTTGTTCCAGCCATAGCAACTTGAACAGCATTTGAAGTTGTCCAGTTATCAATAGAGTATCTAACATAAAATACTTCTTCAGCACTAGGAGCAGCCGCTATAGTCATGTCAATATTAACAGCGGTATTAGGCATTACATTAGCAGGAACACTCACGGAAGTAATTTCAACCGGTTCAGCGGAAGTTTCCATAAAAATGGCGCGAGAATCTGAGTATCCAATATCTTCCCAATTGGAGGTATACCATTTATTATCGGACAGAGTTATAGAATTATTAGCTCCGTTATTCCAAGTATAATTCTGGATAGTATTCATAGCTACGTTTACACCAGCCCATTTATTATTCCAAGGAGAACCAGCGGGTCCACTTGTATACAACCATTCATAGGTTCCGGCAGCAACATCGGCGGCAGCACCTACATGAATAATTGTATTCCAAACAGCTGTTGTTCCATTATTGATCTTTGTTACTTTACCACCGGCGACCTGTGTATAACTTGCTAAAGTAAGATTATTAGATGGAGGGTTAGTCCATCCATTCCATGCACCAGGCATATTTAAGCCTTCTGGTTCATAAATTTGAGCATTCACAGTTTTAAGGTTTACACCAAAAGCTAAAGATATAAAAAGGACAAATAGTAGTAGTTTCTTCATTTTCAAAGTATTTAATTAATATAGAACATCTCACAAATATATAAAATTGTTAGAACAAAAACATAATTTATCATAATACTAACAAGTATAAACACAAAAAAAGGGCTTGATAAAAATCAAACCCTTTTTACAATTAAAGAAACAGCTATTAAGCTTTATCTTCTTTCTTTTCAGTATCCGCTTTTGGAGTTTCCTTTTTAGCTTCTTCTTTCACTACTTTTTCTGCTTCAACATTAGTATTTTTAGCAGTAGCAGTTTCAGCAGCTTTTTTAGCTCCTCCTCTACGACTTCTTCTAGATTTTTTCTTAGTGTCTTTAGTGCTTAACATGTGCTCATTATAATCAACAAGCTCTATCATACACATTTCGGCATTATCACCTAAACGATTACCTAATTTAATGATACGTGTATATCCACCTGGTCTGTCGGCCACTTTTGCAGAAATATCACGGAACAACTCAGTAACAGCTTCTTTGCTTCTCAAGTATGAGAATACAATTCTTCTGGAGTGAGTGCTATCATTTTTAGATTTTGTAATCAAAGGTTCTACATATAATCTAAGTGCTTTAGCTTTAGCAACAGTCGTTTTAATTCTTTTATGAATTAGCAGAGATGTTGCCATATTAGAAAGCATTGCTTTCCTATGCGCACTTTTTCTTCCTAAATGATTGAATTTTTTATTATGTCTCATTTCAATTAATCCTTATCTAATTTGTACTTAGCAGTATTCATTCCAAACTCAAGGTTCTTGTTGTTTACTAACTCTTCTAATTCAGTCAATGATTTTCTACCAAAGTTTCTAAATTTGAGTAAGTCATTTTTATTAAATGCAACAAGTTCGCCTAAAGTATCCACATCGGCAGCTTTCAAACAGTTGAGAGCACGAACAGATAAGTCCATATCAATCAATTTAGTTTTCAATAACTGACGAACGTGTAATGTATTTTCATCAAACTCTTCTGAAACAGATTTTTCTTCAGTTTCCAAAGAAATCTTCTCGTCAGAAAAGAGCATAAAATGATGAATTAGGATTTTAGCTGCTTCTTGTAAAGCGTCTTTTGGGTTTATGGAACCATCTGTATCGATATCGAAAATTAATTTTTCGTAATCTGTTTTTTGCTCAACTCTATAGTTCTCCACATCAAATCTTACATTTTTGATAGGAGTATGAATAGAATCGATAGAAACAGTACCGATTGGGTCGTTTACATTTTTATTTTCCTCAGCGGGAACATAACCTCTACCTTTTTGAATAGTTATTTCAACATTCAGTTTTACTGATGTATCCATGCGGCAAATGAGTTGCTCGGGATTTAACACCTGAAAAACAGAAAGGTATTTATTAATATCTCCTGCTGTAAACGATTCTTGATCACCGATAACCACGTTTACTTTTTCGCTAGTTTCAGAATCAATTTGTTGTTTGAATCTCACCTTTTTCAGGTTTAAGATAATATCAGTTACATCTTCTATAACACCTTTGATAGAAGAGAATTCATGATCTACACCTTCGATTCTAATATTTGTAATGGCAAAACCTTCTAATGAGGATAATAATATTCTTCTGAGGGCATTGCCAATGGTAATTCCGAATCCTGGTTCTAAAGGACGGAATTCAAACTGTCCTTTTGAATCATTAGATTCAATCATGATTACCTTATCTGGTTTCTGGAATGCTAAAATAGCCATATATCGCTCCTTTTAACTTAGTTATTAATTTATTTCTTATTTCGAATAGAGTTCAACAATCAACTGTTCGTTGATATTCTCTGGGATATCAGAACGCTCAGGATAGCTAATAAACTTACCTGCGAACTTTTCTTCGTCCCACTCTAACCATGGATAGCTCACTCTTGATGCAATAGCATCTGTAACAATCTCCAAGGATTTTGATCTCTCTCTAACAGCTACAACGTCACCTGGACGAACGCTATAAGAAGGGATATTAACAACTTTACCATTCACAGTAATATGTCTGTGTGATACAAATTGACGAGCAGCTGAACGAGTAGGAGAAATTCCTAATCTAAAAACAGTATTATCTAATCTGGCTTCAATTAATTGAAGTAATATTTCACCTGTGATACCTTTTTTGCTAGAGGCTCTTTTAAACAGGTTTCTAAATTGTCTTTCTAAGACACCGTAAGTGTATTTGGCTTTTTGTTTTTCCTTCAGCTGAACGCCATACTCGGAAACTTTCTTTCTACGAGCATTAGGACCATGTTGTCCTGGAGGATAATTTTTCTTCTCATAGCTCTTATCAGGACCGAAAATAGGGTCACGGAACCTACGTGCAATTTTAGTCTTTGGACCAATGTATCTTGCCATAATTCAATTTTTTTGTTTCAGCTAAAAAATTATCAGTACAAAGCTGAAACTGTTCTTTACTTAATAATTATACTCTTCTTTTCTTAGGAGGTCTACATCCATTATGTGGTAATGGAGTAACATCCTTAATTTCGGTTACTTCGATTCCGTTTGAGTGGAGGGTACGGATAGCAGAATCACGACCTGAACCTGGACCTTTCACATAAACTTTAATCTTTCTTAAACCCAAACCAAAAGCAACTCTAGCACAATCTTCTGCAGCCATTTGGGCAGCATAAGGAGTATTCTTTTTAGAACCCCTAAAGCCCATTTTACCAGCAGATGACCATGAGATAACCTGTCCTTGATTATTGGTTAAAGAAATGATTATATTGTTAAAAGAAGCGTTTACAAAGGCTTTCCCTTGTGCTTCAATTTTAACTTTTCTCTTCTTTACAACCTTTTTTGTATTCTTTGCCATAGTTAAAAACTTCTAATACTTTTTACATTACTGCTTTTTTCTTACCAGCAACAGTTTTCTTTCTTCCTTTTCTGGTTCTGGCATTATTCTTAGTAGACTGTCCACGCAATGGTAAACCACTACGATGACGAATACCGCGATATGAACCAATCTCCATCAATCGCTTGATGTTCATTTGAACCTCAGTTCTCAACTCACCTTCGATAGTATAGCTATCTCCTATAATATCTCGAATAAGTTTTTGCTGATCGTCGGACCAATCTTGAACTTTTGTGTTCCAGTCGATCCCAGCTTTAGTTAAAATTTGTTGTGCGCTACTTCTTCCTATTCCAAAGATGTAGGTCAAACCAATTTCGCCTCTTTTTTGTTTTGGTAAATCAATACCAGCAATCCTAGCCATACACTTAACTTATTAAAATTTTACTACCCTTGGCGTTGTTTAAACCTAGGGTTTTTCTTATTGATTACATACAATCTTCCTTTTCTTCGTACAATTTTGCACTCCGAACTTCTTTTCTTTATTGATGCTCTTACTTTCATCGTTTATCATTTTTTATAATTCGGTCGATTTCCTTAAGTCTTAAAATATAAAACTCAATTCATCGGTCTTTTATTTATATCTAAATGTTATTCTACCTTTTGAAAGATCATATGGTGACATTTCCACCTTCACCTTATCTCCAGGTAATATTTTAATGTAATGCATTCTCATTTTACCACTAATGTGAGCGGTGATGATATGTCCATTCTCAAATTCTACTCTAAACATAGCATTTCCAAGCGATTCAATCACTTTTCCATCTTGCTCTATAGATTTTTGTTTAGCCATAATAATCTTACTATTTGTTATTTAAAACTTGTTCAATATACTCGAATGTTGATAAAATTTCTGCTTTTCCTTTACGAATAACAACATCATGCTCAAAATGAGCTGCAGCTAAGCCATCAATTGTTCGAATTGTCCAACCATCGGGATCCTGACTTATATCGTGACTACCAAGAGTAATCATAGGCTCTATAGCTATTGTCATACGCTCTTGTAGTTTAGGTCCAGATCCACGGCGGCCAAAATTAGGTATTTCTGGCTTCTCATGCAAGTTTCTTCCTAAACCATGCCCAACCAAATCACGAACTACTCCGTAACCATATTGTTCAACATGATTTTGAACTGCATAACCTATATCTCCAACCCTTCTACCTACTACAGCTTGTTCAATACCTTTATATAATGATTGCTTTGTTGCTTCCAATAAATCAAGGACTTTCTTTTGAACATGACCTACTGCAAAAGTATATGCAGAATCACCATAAAAGCCGTTCATTAAGGTTCCACAATCTATGGAAACAATATCACCGTCTTTTACAATTCTATCACCGGGTATTCCATGAACTACCTCTTCGTTTATGCTAATGCATAAAGTTGAAGGAAAACCACCATACCCCTTAAATCCGGGTTTAGCTCCATTGTCAAGAATAAATTCTTCGGCAATTTTATCCAGCTTAGCTGTATTCACTCCAGGCTCTAAAATTTTTGCAACTTCTGCAAGAGTTTTACCAACAAGTAAAGAACTTTGGCGAAGAAGATCAATTTCTTCCTCTGACTTTATAGTAACTTTTTCTTTAGCCATTACATTCCTGATGCTACTCCACCACGACCTTTAATCCTGCCTGACTTTGTTAAACCGTCATAATGACGCATTAACAAATGGCTTTCTATTTGTTGCAAGGTATCTAGTACAACACCAACCAAAATAAGTAAGGATGTTCCACCAAAAAATTGTGCAAATTGGTTACTAACACCAACTATTCTAACGAAAGCAGGTAAAATAGCAACTAATCCTAAAAATATAGAACCAGGTAAAGTAATACGAGACATCACTTCATCTAAGAATTGAGCAGTTTTTTTACCCGGTTTTACACCAGGAACAAAACCACCGTTCTTTTTCATATCATCAGCCATTTGATTTGGGTTAATAGTAACCGCAGTATAAAAATAGGTAAAGATGATAATTGTGATAAAGAATGTGAAGTTATACCAGAAACCGTTCATATCAGAAAATGCAGCAGCAAAAGCGCTCATTGTTTCAGATTCAGAGAATCCAGCGAAAGTAATTGGCAAAAACATAATTGCTTGAGCAAAGATGATAGGCATTACTCCTGCA
>Ga0256826_1001726_pt1 | contig 13560 bp, 10 predicted proteins | sample CV79metaG_FD_185975 | JGI IMG/M metagenome (GOLD analysis project Ga0256826, IMG submission 185975) | Hydrothermal vent microbial communities from East Pacific Rise, Pacific Ocean - CV79 | ecosystem: Environmental > Aquatic > Marine > Hydrothermal vents | place: Pacific Ocean: East Pacific Rise...
AAAAAGTTTAAAGTTTTACTCGTTAAAGAGTTTTTTAAAATGAGAAGTATCCTAAGAACCACAACCCCAAAAACACAATTTCAAGAACTCCAAGAAACTTTAGATTTTATCGATATTTTTGATAAATTTTCTGAAAAAACAAAAGGGAAATCTAAAATTGAACTTTTGAAACTTGATGATTTTCTTACAAAATCAGGCAAAAAATCTATTTTGGATATTCTGAATATCGACCTCAAAAACTCATATTTTTCTGTTTCGGAATTGGGTGAGTTTTCAGGAAAAGGTGGAGCTGAAATAAATCAGGATTTGGCAAAAATTGGTTTTCAGATTCAGAAAGATGGAATTTGGAAAGTTTTAGAAAATAGAGATAATTTCTGTTTTGAAACTAAGAATCAATTCTCTCAACTGAAATGGAAGTTTTCAGTTTTAAAAAGAATCTAATTTTTATGCGAAATAATGAAATAGTGCTTAAATCTCATTAGATAATTTAGATAAAATATTAAAAATTAAATTTAGAGAAATATTTATGGAAAAATTAGAACTGCTTTACGAGGGCAAAGGAAAAAGATTATATAAGACAGCTGATAGTGAAAAACTTGTAGCTGAATTCAAAGATGATTTAACAGCATTTAATGCTCAAAAAAAATCAAATGAATCTGGAAAAGGTGCTTTAAATAATGAAATTAGCACTTTGATTTTTAAAGAGCTTATGAATAAGGGAATCAAAACTCACTTTATTTCAAATTTGAGTGAAACTGATATGTTGGTAAAAAAAGTTTCTATTATTCCTATCGAAGTTGTTGTTAGAAATGTTGCAACAGGTTCTTTAACTCGACGATTAGGAATTAAAGATGGAAAAATTTTAAATCCTGTTTTAGTTGAATTTTATTTCAAAGAAGATGATTTGAATGATCCAATTATTACAGATGATCATGCGATGATGATGGAGTTAGCTGATTCTCGAGAAGATTTAGAGTTTTTAAAATCTCAAGCACGGAAAGTGAATGATATTTTGATTCCATTTTTTGACAATATAAACCTTAGACTTATCGATTTTAAACTTGAATTTGGAAAAACAGCTGATGGTGAAATTGTTTTAGCTGATGAGGTTTCTCCAGACAGTTGTAGATTTTGGGATAAAGATTCAGGTGAAAAACTTGATAAAGATAGATTCCGAAATGATATGGGCGGTGTGAAAGTTGCTTACGAGGAAGTTCGAAATAGAATTTTAGGAGGTAAAAACTAGATGAAAGCGATTGTAAATATCTACTTAAAAGCTGGTGTTTTGGATTCTCAAGGTAAAGCGGTTCATCATGCTTTAGATTCTTTAGGTTTTCAAGATTCAGTTTCTGATGTTCGGATTGGTCGTCAAATTGTTTTAAAATTGAGATCAGGTTCAAAAGATGATGCGAAAGCTGAAACTGAGAAAATGTGTGAAGAACTTTTAGCAAATACTGTAATTGAAGATTATGAAATTGAGATTTTAGATGTCTAAAAAAGTTGCAATTGTTCAATTTCCTGGGACGAACTGCGAACTTGACACAGAATATGCTTTTCAAAAACTTGGTTGTGAAACTGAAATTATTTGGCATAAAAATAGTGAAATTCCTGTGGATACAGATTTAGTTGTTATTCCAGGTGGATTTAGCTACGGCGACTATTTAAGAAGTGGGGCGATTGCTCGTTTTTCTCCAATTATGAAAGCGGTCAAAGAGTTTGCTGAAAATGGCAATAATGTTTTGGGAATTTGTAATGGTTTTCAGGTTCTAGTTGAATCTCATCTTTTAGAGGGTGCGATGAAAAGAAATGAAGATCTGCATTTTATCTCAAAACATCATCATCTGAAAGTTGAAAATAGTGAAAATAGATTTTTATCAAAAATGGGAGATGGTGATATTGTGAATATTCCTATTGCTCATGCTGATGGTAACTATTTTATTGATGAGGTCGGTTTGGAAAGTTTGAGAGCAAATAATCAAATTATTCTAAGTTATTGTGATGAAAATGGAGATACTCAAAATCCAAATGGTTCAGTTGAATCGATTGCTGGAATTTGTAATAAGAATCGAAATGTTTTTGGTTTAATGCCTCACCCTGAAAGAGCGATGGATTCGATTTTAGGAAGTAGCGATGGAGTAAAAATGTTAGAGGGGTTTTTAGATTAATTTATGATTCTAAGAATCCTTTTTTTTCTATCGATAGTATCTAACCTCATCGGAAACACAAATATCTATTTTAAATATAGTGAAATTCCTAAAAGAGTTTATAAAGGTCAAATTTTTTCAGTTACAGTCAAAACCACAGTTTTAACTGAAAATTTTGATGATATTCGATATAAGTTTATTGGTGGAAGAGGAGTTAAAAGATTAAGTCTTGAACCTGTAAGAGAGATGGTTGATGAAGATGGAATTGTTTCAGTTTATGATAAATTTTATTTTAAATCTTTAAGCACAAAAGTAACTATTCCAAGAATAAATCTTTATAATGAATATCCTGTAAATGATGGATATGTAACTCATATTTCAGGAGAAGTAATTCCATCAATTGAACTTCCTCCAAGCAAAAATTTCTCTAATATTTTTGCGGATAGACTTGAAATATATAAAATTTTGGCAAATCGATATGATGAAACTCACAATATCTTAACAATGTTTATCCGAGGCGAGTTAAGTGATTTAGAGAATATAAATTTTAAAGAGGTATTTATTAAAAAACAGGGGATTCAAACAGCTAAAACTGGAAATTTCTTAAAAAGTGAAATTGTCTATTATGTTGTTCTTCCTAAATATTATGATCGATTTATATTTAAATATTTTAATACATCAAGTTTTAAATTTCAGAAGTTGGAAAATCCGATAGATGTTAGAGATGATATGGTTACAACTGCTCTTTTAGAACCTAAAATGATGGATACAAATAGAAATATAAAGATAGGATTAGCTTTAGCTTTTATCTCTATTTTTGTAGTTTTATTCTATTTTTATAGATATTATATAAACCTTATCTTTGCATCGATTGGTTTGATTATTACAGTATCTATCTTAATTCCAAAGCCTGATGTTTGTATAGTTAGCGGTTCTGTTGTTAGAATTGTTCCAATGCTATCTTCAACAACTTTTAAAGTGGTAGATACTAAAACCATATTTGAGAAAGTTGCTGAAAAAGGTGAATTTATCAAAATAAGATTATCAGAAAGTAGTGAAGGGTGGGTTAAAGTTGAAAATATTTGCGAAAATTAAAGCGATATATGTAATATTTATAGTTATGCTTTTTGTTGGAATAATGATTCCATTTGTAGCGGTATTTAGAAAATTTAATAATAGATTTAGATATTTGACATCAAAAGCTATTCTAATTTTTTCAGGAATCAGATTAAATGTAGTTGGAAAACCTGATAAAGATGCAGATATATTTATTATAAACCATCAAAGTATGATAGATATTATGGCAATTGAGGTTGCATCTCAAAAAAATGATGTCGCTTGGGTTGCAAAACTTGAACTTTTTAACATAAAATATTTTGGACTATCTCTTTCGCTAACAGATATGATTGATCTGAATCGAGAAGATCGACAAGGGATTATTAAACTTTTAAAAGATGTTAAAGATAGGGTTTCAAATAGACGAACAGTTGCAATTTTTCCAGAGGGAACTAGAAATGTTGAAAATAAGTTCCTTCCATTTAAAAGTGGTGCAGGAATTATTGCAAATAAGTTAAAATTAAAAGTTCAACCAGTGGTTCTTGTAAATACAGCTAAACGATTTGATACAAAAAATTTCCTAGCTTCAAATGGTCAGATTCAAGTTGTTTTTTTAGAATCATTCTATGCAACTAAAGAGAGAGATTGGCTTCAAGAAAGTAAAGATGAGATGTTAAAAACTTTTTTAGCTAAAATTGAAAAATAGTCAGTTTTTCTCAAATCACTCTTAGGTTTAAACTTAAGAGTGCAAACCATTTTATAATCTTCTACATATATCTATTAAATAAATCAAATTTAACTTCTTTTAAAAGAAGTTTCTAATATAATCATCTATAAAAGAGATAAGAACTCAATATTAAAAAAGATAGATTGGTATTTTATTAAATGAAAAATAGAGAGAATAAAAAAAAAGCTGACTTAATTGTTGGTATTCAATGGGGTGATGAGGGAAAAGGTAAAATCGTAGATTTACTTGCTCAAAACTATGATTTAGTTGTTCGCTATCAAGGTGGGCATAATGCGGGTCATACAATTGTTGTCAATGGCAAAAAGTATGCTCTTCACCTAATTCCATCTGGAGTTTTAAACCCAAAAGCTATTAATGTTATAGGAAACGGTGTTGTAATTAGTCCAGAAGCTTTAATTAAAGAGATGAAACAATTTGATAATTTAAAAGGCAGACTGTTTTTAAGTGATTCAGCTCACATGATTTTGGATCATCATATTCTTTTAGATCAAGCAAAAGAGAAACTTAGAGGTTCAAAAGCTATCGGAACAACAGGTCGAGGAATTGGACCAGCATATAGTGAAAAAATTGCTAGAACTGGTTTTAAACTTGGAATGTTAAAAGATTTAGATAAACTTGAATTTGAGTTAAAAGAGTATTTAACTCAAAATAAGCCTGTTTTTGATAGTTTAGATATTCAGATTAACTTAGATGATATTCGTGAAAAACTTGAGCATTATGCTTCTGAATTAAATGAATATATTATCAATACAACAAATTATCTCTGGAAAGCTCTTGATAATAGAAGTAGAATTCTACTCGAGGGAGCTCAAGGAACTATGTTAGATATTGATCATGGTACATATCCATTTGTAACCTCATCTTCAACAATTTCAGCAGGTGCTTGTATCGGAACTGGATTAAACACTAAAGATATTGGAAATGTAACTGGAATTGTAAAAGCTTATTCAACTAGAGTTGGAAATGGTCCTTTCCCTACTGAAGATTTTGGAGTTGATGGAGAAAGATTGGCATCGCAAGGTCATGAGTTTGGTACAACAACTGGGCGAAAAAGAAGATGCGGTTGGTTTGATGCAATTGGTGTAAAACATTCAAGCAGATTAAATGGTTGTGATTCTCTATCTTTAATGAAGCTTGATGTTTTAGATGGTTTTGAAAAGATAAAAGTTTGTATCGCTTATGAAATTGATGGTAAAGAAATTGACTATATTCCAAGCGATCTTGAAAGTGTGACTCCAATTTATAGAGAATTTGATGGTTGGGATAAAACAGTTGGTGTTAGAGAGTTTGATAAACTTCCTGAAAATGCTAAATATTATCTTAATGAGATTGAAAAACTTGTTGAAACTAAGATTTCTATAATCTCTACAAGTCCAGATAGAGACGATACAATTCAGATGCTTACTCAAAACATCTAAAAATTAGATTTGTATTATTTTTTCAGATAGTCAAATATTATCGGGGATTTAAACCCGATAGTTTTTATATTCAATAATTCAAAAAAAAGGATCTATTATAAAAAGATTATCAAAAGAGGAAGCAGTTAATCTTATTAAAACTGCTGATTTAAAAGATCTTGGAAAACAGGCTTTTAAAGTTAAAAAGGAGTTACACCCAGATAATATTACATCTTTTGTAGTTGATAGAAATATAAATTATACAAATGTTTGTTGGGTTGATTGCAAATTTTGTGCTTTTTATCGTCATGGAAAAGATGATGATGCTTATGTTTTAACTTATGAAGAGATTGGAAAAAAAATTGAGGAACTTCTTGAGATTGGCGGAACACAAATTCTTTTTCAAGGTGGGGTTCATCCAAAACTGAAAATTGAGTGGTATGAAGATCTTGTTGAATGGATAGCTACAACATATCCGACAATTACAATTCATGGTTTTTCAGCTATTGAGATCGATTATATTGCCAAAATTTCAAAAATTTCTATATCTCAAGTTCTGCAAAGATTAAAAGATAAAGGACTTTCATCAATTCCAGGAGCAGGTGCTGAAATTTTAAGTGATAGAGTTAGAGATATTATTGCACCAAAAAAGATAGATGCTAAAAGATGGATTGAGATTCACCGAGAAGCTCATAAACTGGGAATCAAATCAACAGCAACTATGATGTTTGGAACAGTTGAAACTGATGAAGAGATTATTGAACATCTTAATATGATTAGAGATCTTCAAGATGAAACTGGTGGATTTAGAGCTTTTATTTTATGGTCATTTCAGTCAGGAAATACTAAATTAGCGGAAGAGATGAAAATTGAAAAAACCTCATCAAATAGATATTTAAGACTTCTAGCTGTGAGTAGAATATTTTTAGATAATTTTCCAAACCTCCAAAGTTCTTGGGTAACTCAAGGCGGATATATTGGTCAAACCGCTTTACTTTTTGGAGCTAACGATTTAGGTTCAACAATGATGGAGGAGAATGTAGTCTCTTCGGCAGGTGCATCTTTTGAGATGGGTAAAAGTGAGATGATAGATCTAATTCGAGATATTGGAGAAATTCCTGCAAAAAGGAATACTGCTTATGATATTCTTGAAACTTTCTAGAATATTTCCTACGAAATTTTCGTAGGAACTTTAATTTATCTCCTCTAATTTTAATTTATCAGGATAAAGATATATAAGATAACCACGAATTTTCCTATTTTTTAGATCTAAACTTTGCACTATTTCAATATATTCACGAACCTGTTTATCATATTTTTCTAAAAATTCAATATTTTCAGATGATTTAAAATCGCATACAATCACCTCATCTGTTTTTTCAATTAACATATCTATATAGAAACTTTTATCTTTAAATATATAGTTTTGCTCTTTAGATATTTTTCCATTAGAGATGAGGTTCTGAAAATTTTTATCTTTAATCATAGATATAATCCGTTTTTCAATATCTAAAAATTGAAGTTTTGTAAGATTAAAGAATCTATTTCTACTATTTTCAATGGCAATATATAGATTTTCTTTTGTAAAATCATTCATTACTTCAATAGTTGAATGTAAAGCTATTCCAAACTCCTGTTTTTCGTAATATTTCAGATGGTAATCTATATCAAATTTAGCACTTTTTAATTCATCTACATTTGTAATAGTTTGATCATTTTGATAACCATAGAATTTATCCTCAAATTGAAACTTACTTTGCAAATCAACTTTGTCAAAATCTGAATTGGAATCTTTTTCAACTTCAATATTATCACTATATTTTGATACATCTATTTTAGAGGCACTATTATTTAAATAGTCAAAAGAGGAATTTTTCTCTTTTTTCAAAATAGTTAAAGATTTTTCAGCTCGAGTTAATCCGACATATAATCTATTTACAACATCTTCATCTCTAAACTGATTTTCACTCTCCATAAGTTTGAGATAATTTCTATTGAAAATATTTTCATTTTTTGAAAGCCAAACAATATTATCAACATCAATTTTGTTATATGAGATTAAAAATTTCTCCTTACCATTCTGTTTTAAAGTAAAATCTAAAAATATTACATGTGGAAACTCTAAACCTTTAGATTTATGAATCGTAAGAATATTAATTCCAGACTTTTTAGTTTTCTCTATTTTACTAATTTCAAGATGATAATTATAGACAAAATCATCAATATCAAAATATGTAGTTTGGAGAGATTCAAGAAATTTTAAAGTATTTTCATCTCCATCAAATAGTTGAAAATATTGAATAATTTTTAAACCTACTTGATAAAGTGAAAATTTATCTAAATCTATATTTAAACTATTTTCAAAATCATCTTTAATATCTTGCCCAATAATTGCTTGAAAATTTTTCAGATAAAATTTATTGCCACTCTCTTTAATATAATATAGATATAAAATATATTGAATCACAGCTTTAACAGGAAGATGCTCATTTAAGGTTTGATTTGTATCAACCTGCATATCGATATTATGTTTAGAAAGAATGTCTGTAATTTGATCTATTTCACTATTTTTCGCACATATAATTGCAATATTCTCCAATTTTATATTCAAATTTATTAGAATTTGAACCTCATCAAAAATATGTTCAATTGGATTTTCGAACTCTTTTAAAGTGATATTTCCACCAACCTGTTTTTTATCTCCAATCTCCTGTTTAGTGTCAAAAAGATAGTTTATAAAATCTACAATATTCTTTTTTGAACGATAATTTTTCTGAAGAGTCTGTTTTTCTATACTTGAGTTGTCTGCAACATAATCAAATAAACTACTAAAAGCTCCACGAAAACGGTACAGCGATTGCATCTTGTCTCCGACATAGAAAAAAGTTTTTGAAATATCACTTCCACCAGAAAGAATGTCATCAATAAGAGGTTTTAATATTTTATATTGGAAAAGATTTGTGTCCTGAAACTCATCTAACATTAAATGTTCAATAGAGTTATCAAGTATAAAATATATAAATTTTGAATCGATTTTTTTGTCTAAAATCAGTTTAACTAAAAAATGATTTATATCGTTAAAAGAGAATTTAGCTTCCCGTTTAATAAATAGTTCTCTCTCTCTTATATAAAATTCAAAAACTTTAAATAGATTATGAAACACAATATCTTTCTTTAGTTCAAGATAGATATTTATTAACTCTTTTAAAGTTTCGAAAGATCTATCAACAGTTTCCGATGAGCTATTTTTAAAAGCTTTTTTGAATGTTTTATATTCAGACAAGCTTTTTTTATTTAACCAAGTTTTTCCAACAACTAATAGTTCTTCTAAATTTGAAAACTGTAAAGCTTTTTTTGCTGAATTTGAAAGTTTATGTGAATCATCGAGAAGCCAATCTGATATTAGATCTGCTATATTTAATATCTCTTTTTCTCTATCTAATAGAGTATTTTCAACTTTTAAATTTATGTAACTATCTTTAATTTTACAAATTTCAATCTCTTTTAAATAAAAATCTGTTAAAACTGCAATGATATTATCCACATCTAAATTCTTATCTACCAGTTCAAGAGTTAGAATATTTTGTTTGTAGATACTCTTATCTAACTTTTTAAGAAAGTTAGTTTTAAATTTTTTTTCATCAATATTTGTAACAACTTTAAAATTGGGAACTATATCTAAATAGTGAGAGAACTTTTTTAAAATTGAGTGAATAAAACTATCGATTGTTAATATCTTAATATCTGAATTTATTAACCTATTTAAACTATCTTTAGATCTTTTTGCAATCTCATCTTTAGAGATATTCATCTCCTTAGATAGTTCTATAATTTCATTACTTTCATCAGGATTATTTAAAGATGAGATGATTCTATCATACATCTCTTTTCTTGTTTTTTTTCCAAATGTTAAAGCTACAATTTTTTCAGGAGCTACTCCCATAAAAAGATGTGATAAATATCGTGAAACCAAATTAAAAGTTTTACCACTTCCTGCATTAGCTTCTAAAACTAAAGAGCTGTTTTTGTATTTTTCCATAGTTTAATTATGACTAAAAACCTATCAAAATTATGCTAATTGTTAAAATTGATTTTTGTAGAATTAGTTTTTAATTATAATACAGATTATTAATTTGAAAGAGTATATATGAATAGATTTGGAAACCGTTTCTCTTTTACCACATTTGGAGAATCTCATGGAAAAGCAGTTGGAGTTATAATAGATGGAGTTCCTGCAGGAATAGAAGTTGATGAGAAATTTATCCAATCTGAAATGGATAGACGAAAACCTGGAAAAAACTCTTTTGCAACAGCACGAAAAGAGGGTGATGTTGTTGAGATTCTTAGTGGTGTATTTGAGGGTAAAACTACTGGTACATCTTTAGCCATGATAGTTTTTAATGAAAATCAGAAGAGTAAAGATTACTCAAATATCAAAGATCTATTTAGACCATCTCATGCTGATTTTACATATTTTAATAAGTATGGAGTTCGTGATTATCGAGGTGGTGGAAGAAGTAGTGCAAGAGAAACTTTAGCTAGAGTATCAGCAGGAGCGATTGCAAAATTGATGTTAAAGAGTTTAAATATTGAAATTATTAGCGGAGTTTCATATATTGGAGGAGTTGGTTCAGACAGTTATGATTTTGATTTTGCGAAAAAGAGTGAGATATATTCACTTTCTCCACAATTTGAAGAGAAGCAAAAAAAGATGATTTTAAAAGCAAAAGATAGTCATAACTCGTTAGGTGGAACTGTTTTTGTTAGAGTTAAAAATGCTCCAATTGGGTTAGGCGAACCTGTCTATTATAAACTTGATGCAATTCTAGCTGATGCGATGATGGGAATTAATGGTGTAAAAGGTGTTGAAATTGGTCTTGGAAAAGATAGCACTTTAATTAAAGGTTCTGAAAATAATGACCAAATGGATATTGATGGTTTTGTCACAAATAATTCAGGAGGCATTTTAGGAGGAATTAGTAACGGAGAAAATATTGATATAAAGGTTCATTTTAAACCAACTCCATCAATTTTTGTTGAACAGACAACTCAAGATATTTATGGTGGAGTTCATAATATGAGTTTAAAAGGACGACATGATCCGATAATTGCAGTAAGAGGTTCTGTTGTAGCTGAAGCGATGGCAAGTCTAGTTATTGCCGATATGATTTTATTGAATATGGGTCGTAAAATTGATGAGATAAAAAAATATTATCAATAGATAAAATCTCGGGTTAATCCCGAGAGATATTTTATCAAACTTTAAAAAGGCCAGATTGTGTCAAAAAATCTAGATAACCAACCCCGTTTAGTTCCTTGATCAAGTTCGCCTTGAGTTATATATTGAATTTTTGCATCAGAGATATATTTTGAATCTATCTCATTTGTTGCTGATATATTATAAGGACTAATAACTCCACTAACTTTTATAATCTGCTTTTCACCATTTATTAATAGTTCCCTTGAACCATCAATAAAATAGTTCCCATTATTTAAAATTTTAATTACTCTAGCTGTAATAGTTGTTTCAAATTTTTCATCTCGACTTGCAGTTCCAGTTCCAGTGTAAGCACTTACAGAAGAACTTTTCATAGAAATATCCGTTGCAGTATTTAGAGATTGAAAACCAGTTCCAGTAAATAATCCACCTCCAAGAGTTGCTTCATTAGTTTTAGCTAAATTCTTTTGAGTTGTCGAAGAAGCAGTTGTAGTTTCAACTATTTTTACAGTTAAGACATCATTAACTTGCATCGCTTTTCTATCACTAAAAAGAGGGTTTTTTCCTCGACCAAATAAACTTCCTTGATTTGCCTCACTTAAATCTTCCTCTCGCGATGGCAGTTCCTGAACATATTCAGGTGGTTTAAAATCGATTCTAGGTTCCATTTTTTGAGAACAGTTTGATAAAAATAGAATATAGATAAAAATAGATAATCGAACCATTAAAAATCCTTTGTCAAATAATATTAATTTTGCATTTTAAACTAAAAATAGTGAAAAACCTAATTTATATAGAATATATAAATATTTAGAATTCAACTATCAAACTAAGTTTAATCGCTATAATTTTAGAAAAAATTGAGTGTAAATGATAGTTACTAAAAATTGGTTAAATGAGTGGATTGATATTGAAAACTACTCGTTGGAAGATATTGCAAAAACATTTAATAGAATTGGTCTTGAAGTTGATAGAGCTTTTAGTTTTCAAGCTCCAAAAGGTGTTGTTGTTGGCGAAATTAAAAGTATTGCAAAACATCAAGATGCTGATAAATTAAGAGTTTGTCAAATTGATATTGGAGAGATGGAACTTCTACAAATCGTAACAAATGATGGAAAAGTTCAAATTGGGGATTTTGTTCCTGTTGCAACAGTTGGAACTAAACTACCAACTTTTAAAATTAAAAAAGGAAAACTTCGGGGAGTTGAGAGTTTTGGAATGTTATGTTCAACAGAGGAGTTTGGAATTCCTAGAGTTGGTGAGGGTGTTGTAAATCTTGACAACTCTATTGGAGAATTAAAAATTGGAAAAGAGTTATCTGAATTTCCAATTTTCAATGATTCAATAATTGAGCTTGAATTAACAGCAAATCGAGGAGATTGTTTAAGTGTTTATGGAGTTGCTAGAGATTTAGGTTCAGCTATGAATATTAAATTGAAGAGATATATTTCAGAAATTGAGGAGAAAAGTTGTGAAATTTCCGATTTCGATTATTCACTCGAATATCTGAATTTTACAGATATAACTGATACTCCATTAAATATAAAAGTTCGTTTGGCGATTATTGAAAAACTACAAACTTGTAATTTAAAAAATAATCTGAAATATGTTGCTCATTCAACTGGAGTTATTTTCAAACTTGTAAATAATCAAGTTGGTGAAAATATCTCAATTGCTGATGAGGTTTTAAATTCTGGAGTTTCACAAATTGGTATTTCTGCAAATTTGGAGGGTCGAACTAATCTTATTGAAGTTTCATATATTAATCCTGAAATAATTTCAAAAGCTGTTCATAAAAACAGATTGAAAACTGATGAATTCTATTATAACTCTTCAAGAGGAAGCGAACCAAATTTAGATTTAGGGGTGAGTTTTTTAAAAGATTTAAACCTTTTAACTAATATTAAAACTAAATCATCTTTTGCAAATATTTCACCAAAATCTGAAATTAATACAACTTTTAGTTATATTAATAATTTTATTGGTGTAAATATTGAGAGAGATAAAATTTTAGATATTCTTGAAAAATTAGGTTTTGAGATTGAAGTTTTAGACAATAATTTGAGAATTCTTGTTCCTAAATATCGACATGATATTATCAATAAACAGGATATTGTTGAAGAAATTCTTAGAATGATTGGAATCGACAATATTCCATCAAAACCTCTAATTTTTTCAGAACTAAATAGAGAAAATTCTGTTTCTGATAAGATAAATTTAAAAACTAAAATTCGAGGAAAAGCTACATCTTTAGGATTTTTTGAGTCTGTTTTATATCTTTTTGGAGAAGAGAAAAAGTTTGAAAAATTTGGTTTTGAAACAGTTGCTGAAAACAAAAAACTTTTAAACCCAATTGTCGATACGATGGACACTCTTCGACCAACAATGACAATTGGACTTCTTGAAGCTATTGAGAGAAATATTAATTTTGGAAAAAGTAAAGTGCCTCTTTTTGAAATAGGTAAAATTTTTGATAAGAATTTAGATGAAAAAGAGATTATCACTTTCATTTTTTCAGGTGCTTTAAATTCAGATTCAATTCAAAATAGTGGAAAACCTCAAGAGATAGATTTTATCTCATTCTCTAAAATGGTTCTCTCATCAATTGGGGGTGGTGAGCTTAAACAGATTGAAACTTCTGAAACTCTTCAGCACCCTTATCAGACTGCAAATATTTTAAAATATGGAGAAAAAATTGGAGTTATCTATAAATTAAAACTTGATATTCAAAATCAGTTTAATATTCCAACAACATATATTGCTGAAGTAAATTTTGATAAATTGGTTTCACAAAATGATGTAGCAAAACCATATTCAAAGTTTCAAACCTCATCAAGAGATTTAAGTATTATCATTCCATCAGATATGGAATATAAAACTGTAAAAGATGTTATAGATTCTATTAAGAATGAGCTTGTTAAAGATTTTTATCCTGTGGATATTTTTAAGCTTAAAGATAATAAAACAAGTTTGACAATCAGGTTTTCTCTTCAATCT
>Ga0256826_1001727_pt1 | contig 13555 bp, 7 predicted proteins | sample CV79metaG_FD_185975 | JGI IMG/M metagenome (GOLD analysis project Ga0256826, IMG submission 185975) | Hydrothermal vent microbial communities from East Pacific Rise, Pacific Ocean - CV79 | ecosystem: Environmental > Aquatic > Marine > Hydrothermal vents | place: Pacific Ocean: East Pacific Rise...
GTCCTAGACATGAACTTTGAATAGGCTGAACTGTTCCAATAATACCTTTTTGCATTAATGTTTGAGAAAGATGTTGCATCAATTGCTGAGACTCTGGATTACTTTGACTTACACAGCTTGGTTTTGGCATTCCTGGAGGTGCTGACTGCTGACACTTAAATATATAAAATGCTGGTTGTGGTATTCCCATCATGGTTGAATCCTTTGATTATTTTAATTAGGAGTAATATACTCTTAATTAAAATAAAAAAAGCTTAATCAAAAGATTTTTTAATTTTTTGATTCATTATTGGTAACATATCAAACACTAATCGATATATGCAGTTGATGCTCGAAAACCAATTCCATTGTTTGTTCCACTTGTATCAGTATCAATCCCTGTTGTACCTTGACGTAAATCCAATTTTTGACCTGCTCGAACCACAACAGCATAATCATCTTTGGTTAAACCTGCTCCCATTCCCACATCAAAAGTACTGTTTGCTCCATAATTAAACTTAGAGTTGTACTGAAGAAAATCAATATCTATATCCCACCATAACTCCACATCATCCAAACTAAACTTTGTGTTTCCATCAGAATCTTTCAACCACAATAACTCTCCTAAATACTCTTTATACCCATTCCCAAACTCATATAAATGAGTAAAATAGCTTAATACAGGTACTTCAATATCAATGCCCAACAGACCATTTCTCAATGTTGTTCCATCTCCACCATTATTTTTATCGGCTTCTAACAATTGAAAAATTTGCATGTACTGCTTTTGATTTAAGAACTTTAGTTTATCTGTAACTATGGAACCTAGATTGTCCTTCACAACATAATGGTCTAAATTAACCAATGCCAAATAAGGAGGCATGTTACTAACCCTTTTTTTTGTGCCATTTATATCAAAGGTTAAATATGTACCTTTACTGCTATTTTTGAGCTTACTTGTAATATACCCACGAATTGCTTCATTACTATTGTTTAAAATAAATTTATTTTTAATAAACTCATTATAATTTCCAACTGTTTCAATCACTTCTGATACAGAAATCTCTTTAGATGTTGCACGTGCTTGGTATTGAGATGTCCAAAAACCTTTTTCATTTATACCATCATCATCCACATCAAATCCACCAGGAACATACACAAAACCAACAGAGAGCATACTTTTTCCAAATTCACTTTCAATTTCCCACAAACAACGTTTGCTCCCATCAAAAGGGTCTCCTTGTGTACCACACTCTAACTCTTTAATATTTGACTGTCCATCTCCATCACTATCATTGGTAGGATTAGTATTCGCACTGTCATCTTCATCCATAACACCATCATTATCGCTGTCTTTAATAGAGGAATCTAATGCATCAATAATACCGTCGTTATCACTATCCGTAGCACCTTCTTCTTTATCATTTTTTCCATCACTATCACTGTCTTCAGCCAAAGGATTTGTTCCTCTTTGCACTTCTATTATATCACTGACACCATCATTATCATCATCCAAGTCTACAGAATCACGAACACCGTCGCCATCCATATCAATAGCATTTAAACTGTTATCAACATCACTTCTATTATTAATTCCATCACTATCAGAATCTTCTCCATTATCAAATTTTCCATCGCCATCAACATCTACATCATATCCATCTAAAATACCATCTGCATCTGTATCAGGGTTATGATCATTGGGGTCTAGGTCATCAAAGAGACCATCATTATCATCATCAGGGTCATTGGCATCATTAATTCCATCGCCATCAAAATCAACCCCATTGTCAATAATACCATCGCCATTGACATCGGCATCAGCTCCATCCAAAATACCATCGCCATCTATATCATTGTTGTTATCATTAGGGTCAACATCATCAGGTAAACCATCATTATCATTGTCTTTTGAATCATCAATCGTATCATGGGTATCATTAATTCCATCATTATCTAAATCTGTACCATTATTCAATGTACCATCGCCATCCACATCTACATCAGATAAATCATTAATCCCATCTCCATCGCTATCTGTTCCATTATCAATGGTTCCATCCCCATTCACATCAACATCGGCTCCATCAGGAATACCATCGCCATCCGAATCAAAGTTATTATCATTTCCATCACTGTCGTCAGGTAAGCCATCGTTATCAGAATCTTTTGAATTATCTATTGTATCTTGACTGTCCGCAATCCCATCCCCATCAGAATCTTCTCCATTATCATTAACACCATCCCCATCTACATCCACATCAGAAACATCGTTAATTCCATCCCCATCGGTATCTATTCCATTATCAACAACACCATCCCCATCTACATCTGAATCCGCTCCATCAGGAATCCCATCTCCATCAGTGTCAGGGTTATTATCATTAGGGTCTATGGCATCTGGAAGACCATCATTTTCATTATCTTTAGAATTATCAATGCTATCGTGTTCATCATTAATACCATCCCCATCAGAATCGCTTCCATTATCAGCAATACCATCCCCGTCTACATCTACATCAGAAATATCGTTAATATCATCGCCATCTCTGTCTTTACCATTATCAATAATTCCATCGCCATTGACATCTGCATCTGCTCCATCTGGGATACCGTCGCCATCAGTATCAGGATTATTATTATTTGGGTCAATATCATTTGGAAGACCATCATTATCATGGTCATTGCTATTATTAATATTGTCATGAGCATCATTGATTCCATCGCCATCGGAATCTATCCCGTTATCGATAATACCATCGCCATTAATATCAACATCTGCTCCATCTAAAATACCATCCCCATCAACATCTGGATTATTATCATTGGAGTCTATATCATCAGGTAAGCCATCGGTATCTTTATCTTTAGAATTATCAATAATATCATGCTTATTATTAATGCCATCGCCATCTGTATCCTCTCCATTATCATCGATTCCATCGCCATCAATATCAACATCTGCTACATCAATAATTCCATCGCCATCTGTATCTTTACCATGATCGATAATTCCATCGCCATTGACATCAACATCTGCCCCATCAGGAATTCCATCGCCATCCATATCAGGGTTATTATCATCCAAGTCAAGTGCATCAGGGAAACCATCATTATCTTTATCTTTAGAATTATCAATGGTATCATGCTCATCATTGATTCCATCGCCATCAGAATCTATACCATTGTCTGCAAGACCATCGCCATCTACATCTACATCTGTTTCATCATTAATTCCATCGCCATCTCTGTCATTACCGTTATCAATAATTCCATCGCCATTAACATCAACATCTGCTCCATCAGGAATTCCATCGCCATCACTATCAGGATTACGATTTTGAACACCCAAAACACTCTCTTGATGGTCATACAATCCATCTCCGTCTGTGTCTAGCACAACAACATTGCTCTCTTCTGAAGCTCGATTCTTTCCACAACCATCAAATATCAATACTAAAGTTAATAAAACTATTTTTTTTACCATTTTTTTCATAATTATTTTCTCTCTTTTTTAATATGTTCTTACAAAAGATTAAGTCCGATAAATATTATAGTTATGCTCATCGTCAACAACGCCTATCCCCATATTAGTAAAACTATCATTAACGATTCCTATAATTTTTATTGAATTTATTTAAAAATATTTTACTTTAAATATCCAGAGGCAGCTCTAAAACCTATTCCATTCGTTGTACCTATACTGTCTTCATTAATACCTGCTGTTCCTTGAGTTAAATCCAACTGATTTTTACCCATCACACAAACAGCATAATGATCTTTTCTAACACCCGCTGAAAAACCAACATTAATACGACTGTTTGCACCATCTTGTTTACCATTACCATCTAAATTTCTTATAATAATTGATTTGTCAACACCCCACCAATCTTCAATATCATCCAAAGTAAAGGCTTCATTTACATTGCTGTTATCCAATAATTGAACAATCATGGATGTATACTCTTTAAAATTTTGTCCAAACTCTTCAATTTTAATACTATAAACAACCAAAGGAACATGTACATCATTAGCAAGAAGACCATTTCTTAGTGTTTTCCCATCCCCACCATTCTTTAAATCTGCATCCAATAACATTCGAATCTGTGCATATTGCTTTTGACTCATAATATGTAATGGCAAATCCAATACTTTTCCTTCTGTATCAGTTAATCTATAATCTCTTAATGTTGCCATTATATTATAAGGTGTTATTGCCGTTAAACGAGCCTTATTCTCCACTTCACTCTTTTTAAATAAAACTTTTGGCACCTTTAAATCATGAGTATCTAAAATTTCATGTGTATAGCCAGTAACCAAACTCGCCCTATTGGCTAGCTCAAAATTATCAATAACAAACTGATTGTATCCATTAGACATCATGTCTAAAATATCTGAGACAGGTACTTCTCCATTTCCTTCTCGTGCTTGATAAATAGATGTCCAAAATCCTCCTTCAGGAATTAAGTCTCCATCCACATCAAAACCACCAGGTACATACGCATAGCCATATTCACTCAGTAATCTGCTATCTGCGGTATCCGTTAAAAAAAGGCATCTTGTTGTGCTGTCTAAAGGATTTCCTGTTACACAACTTTTTTCTTGTATATTGGCTTGACCATCCCCATCACTGTCATTACTATTATCTAAAGCATTAATTTTATCTGGAGTTGGAATATTGTCCATTGCTGGATGTAAATTATGTAAAACAATTAAAGATTCAGGAGTGGAAAGACAAGTACTGTTTATTTCTCCAGTAACATACGAATAAATTTCAATACCATCATCAACACCATCGCTATCGGTATCGGTATTATTTGCATCAGTATGATAAAAATTCACTTCATAACTGTCCAATAAACAATCTCCATCGGTGTCTGGATTAGAAGCATTTAAATCAATACGTCCAACCTCAAAAGCATCTAAAAGTCCATCATTATCACTGTCTTGTTTCAACGGACTTGTAGGATCTACTATATTATGAACTTCTGTTCCATCATCCAATCCATCTGCATCTGTATCAACATTTGTAGCATTGGTTTCATAAATATTAATTTCTTCTCCATCACTCAAACCATCATTATCTGTATCTGGATTTAAAATTCCTGTTGCATACATATTAATTTCTAAGCCATCACTTAAACCATCATTGTCTGTATCTGGGTTACTGGCGTTACTATCATAAATATTAATCTCGTTGCCATCACTTAAACCATCATTGTCCGTGTCTGGGTTGGTAGCATTGGTCTCATACAGATTTAATTCATCTCCATCTGTCAAACCATCTCCATCCGTATCATTACTATCAGGGTTTGTTCCATAAAGGTTGATTTCATCCGAATCAATAATACCATCATTATCACTATCACGTTCAACAACACCCAAAACCCCACTGTTTCCATTGGTTCCAGCATTGCTTTGATTGTCTTCAACTTTTCCCGCTCTATCAGAACCACACGCACTTAAAGCAAAAAGTAAAAATGAACTGAATAAAAATTTAATCCACATTATTTTCTTCCTCTCGGATAACTTAATATCGCCTCAATTCGACGATTTCGTGCTCTACCCTCTTTTGTTTTATTAGAAGCAATAGGCAAACTTTCGCCTTTTCCTTCTGAACGTAAACGAGAAATGCTAATACCTTTATTCATCAATACTTCAACCACCGCTCTTGCTCGACGATAAGAGAGGGTACGGTTAAATGATTTTGAACCAACACTATCGGTATGACCAACAATCTTAACCATACTTCCTTTATTTTTAAGTAAAAAATCTGCAAAATCAGTGATTTTAACCATTGAGTAATCTCTAATATTTGCAGAGTTACTGGCAAAATGAACTTTAAGTGTTGCCTTAATAGGACAACCATAATTATCCACCGAAAAGTTACATGGTGTAGCAGGACATTGATCCAAACGATTCTCAACACCATCCCTATCTAAATCAGGCAAAGCAATTTTAATGGAACACTCATTATTATTTGAATAAATCACTTTTGGTGCTTGCTTAATAACAATAGGCTTAACAATATGTACTACTTTAGGTCTTATAGGTTTTGAATCAATAGGAGGAACTGTTTTAACAGACTCTTTTTTATAATCTAAAGGAATACTTAATCCTGCTGTTAAAATCGCTTCATTTTCTTCATTTTCTCCACCCAGAACCTGAAGAAATCTTCCTTCAATTCTTGCCTTATATCCTTTGTCAAGGTTAATCCGTAATCCAGCCCCACCTTGAACAAAGGCATGACTTTCAAAGACATCTTTTACCTCTCCTTGAACCTTTTCATAACCCACTCCCAATAAAACATAAGGAGAGATATTACGACTGTTCTCATACTCATAAACACCATTCAAAGATGCTTTAATCAAAGCATCTGCTTTCTCTGTATTCAAACTTACATATTCAATGTCAACTCTTGGCATAATAACATAAGAGTTGTCTTGATAAGTCACTCCAAGCATCGGGTTTTCAAACTTTGAACCATGCTCATTTTTTGTAGAATTCATTCCTATGTTAATGCCTATTTCTGTTTCAGGCATCATTCCATGTAACAAGTTTAGGGTTACAACGGTACACAATATTGTCTTTTTCAATATCTTTGTCTCCTTAAAAAATTAATTGTTATGATTTGTTATAATGGAAAATGATAACAAAGTTCTGTATAGTTTTTTACAAGTTCGTATCATTTAGAAAAAAAAAACTTGTTATTTTAGTTTTTTATAACATTTTCTTTATTTATAATAATCTTCAATAGTGTAATCTGTTTTTAACTATTTAAATATGTATTACAAATTATCTAAATTCTATTTTTTATCTAAAGTTCAGTAACTTTTCTCTAAAAAATAACCTAGTTCAAAATAAATTGACTCAAAAATAAAAAATTCTTTGATCTAAAAATACGACAATATGCGATACAACTGTTTTTTCAAGTCTGCTTTTGCTACTATTACAGTATGAATAAACTCCAGACCTTACAACACTATTTTGGACACGATAATTTTAGAGAGCAACAAGAAGAAGTCATTGATGCAATTTTAAACCAAGAAGATGTATTAATGATACTTCCCACAGGTGGAGGAAAATCCTTATGTTACCAACTCCCTTCACTTTTAATGTCAGGAGTAACTGTTGTCATCTCCCCACTTCTCGCACTCATGCATGACCAAGTAGTGTCACTAAGAGAGAATGGTATCCCCTCTGCCATGTTAAGCTCTATGCAAACCTTAGAAGAGACTCGACAAATAGAACAACAACTAAGAACTAATCAAATTAAATTGCTTTATGTCGCACCTGAACGTCTAATGAATGCCTACTTTTTAACTTTTTTATTGGATTTAAATATCAATTTTTTTGTTGTCGATGAAGCCCATTGTGTTAGTGAATGGGGACATGAATTTAGAGAGCATTATCGTATGCTATCACAATTGAGAATCTCTTTTCCTTCTACCACTATCACAGCTTTTACAGCTACAGCTACCCCAATGGTACGAGATGATATTTTAAACAATTTAAATTTAAAGAGTCCAAAAGTAATCACAGGTTCTCTCTTTAGAAAAAATTTAACCATTCAAGCAAAACATCGTCAAACAGATGGAAGAAGACAACTTTTAGACTTTTTAAAACAACACGACAACGAAGCAGGTATTGTTTACGCTTTCTCAAGAAAACAGACAGAAAGCATTGCTACTTATCTCAAAAAACAAGGTTATAAAGCAGAAGCCTATCATGCAGGGTTGGCGACCAATGTAAAAAACAAAGTTTTTGGAGACTTTGTCGCAGACAATATTAATATAGTCGTTGCAACCATTGCCTTTGGAATGGGCATAGATAAAAGTAATATTCGTTTTGTTGTTCATCTAAATTTACCAAAAACTTTGGAAAATTACTATCAAGAAATAGGACGAGCAGGAAGAGATGGTCTTGATGCCAGCACACTTCTTTTATTTTCCAATACCGATATTGTTCAACAAAAAGCTTTTATCTCTGAACTTGATGATAGCCCTTATAAAGAAAATGCATTTGAAAAGATCAATACCATATCACGATTTTCTAACTCTGATGGCTGTAGGCACCAACAAATAGCCACCTATTTTCATGAAGAGATTGATGCTTGTCAAAGTTCTTGTGATAACTGTATTAATCCAGATAAAGACAAAATTGACATTACAGAAGATGCTCAAAAAATTCTTTCTGCTATCTATAGAACTCAACAATCTTTTGGAATTCATTATATTGTTGACGTTCTTCGAGGAAGCCAAGAACAACGTATTTTACAAAATGCACATAATGAACTCTCTGTCTATAGTATAGGTAAACATTACTCAAAAGCACAATGGTTAAACATTAGCGATAAACTACTGGAAATAGGAGCTGTTAGCATTGGCGAATATAAAGTTTATAAGCTTTTAGACAAAGGGATAGATATTTTAAAAGGTTTAGCAAAACTGGATATCAAACAATCGAGAATGGAAGTTGCCAAAGAAAAAACTCTAAAAGAAAATAAACATTCTAAAAAACGTGTTGAGTACTTTGATGATTATGAAGTTGAAATTTTTGATCAACTTAGAGAACTACGAAAAGCCATTGCCACAGAGAATAAAGTGCCTCCTTATGTTGTATTTTCGGATAAAACATTAAAAGAGCTCTCTAACCTTATGCCAAGCAATAAAGCAGAGATGTTAAATATTCATGGCATCGGCGAAGTTAAATTTGAACGTTATGGTCAACTTTTTTTAGATAAAATGGAGGAAATAGAAAATGCCTAAGTCTCAGATACTTTGTGGAATTGATGAAGCAGGTCGTGGTCCATTGGCAGGAGACTTGGTAATCGCAGGAGTCATACTCAAGAAAGAGATAGAAGGACTAATGGATTCTAAAAAACTCACAGAAAAAAGAAGAGAAATTCTCTATCCAATGATAATCGAAAATTCTTTTTACCACATTGATTCTTTCTCTGCAATAGAGATAGATGAAAAGGGCTTAAGTTTATGTCTTAATGAAGGCTTAGAAAATATTAAAAAAAATTTAAATGCTCAAATATATCTTTTTGATGGGAATCAAACTTTTGGTGTTTTGGGAATTACAACGATGGTTAAAGCAGACAGTAAAATAGCAGAAGTTTCAGCTGCCAGTATTTTAGCAAAAGTAACACATGATAGAGCCATTATCGAAGCATCCAAAAAATATCCACTCTATGGATTTGAAAAACATAAAGGATATGGAACAAAAGCACATATCCAAGCCATCAAAGAGCATGGATATTCTGCCATTCATCGCAAAAGCTTTAAGGTCAAAGCTTTAGGTTAGTTTTATACGTTTAAGGCTTCTCTTTTTACTAAAGATAATCCCAAAAGCATACTAATTAAAAACATAAAGATCAACCCTAAAGTACTAAAAACAGGAATGCTTGCTTCATATACATCACAAACACATGTTCCTGTAATAGCAATCGAAGAGCTGTTACTTAATGCCCCATTACTGTCTTGAACAACATACATAATAGAGGTAGGTGTTCCAACAAATGGAGCTACTGGAGTAAAGGTTACAGTATTGTCATCATTTACAGTCCAAACACCTTCTCCTGATGCTGTAAGCATTTGAGATTTTTCTCCATTATCTGTAATTAAATAGACTGTTGCCTCAGTTAAATCGCCTGTATCATTCTCTAAAACATTAATTGTTATTGGGTCTGCATTTCCATTTGCTTGTGCTTCATCATTATGGGTTACAATATCTGTTCGATTAGAAGCAACCAATGGAATAATCACTGTTGCATTATTACTTCTTGCTCCATTAGAATCAACCGCTACATAAGTAAACTTTACATCTCCAACAAAAGTATCTTTTGGGTCAAATCTTAAGCCATTCGCTTCTTCCAATGTTAAAGTTTGATTTAGGCTTACTTCTGTTCTTCCATCAGCCAAATAAAGTACTCCTTGATTGCTAGAAGGTAAAGATGTAATGGTAAAACGCTCAATAGCCTCTTCATTATTATCTTTCCCCGATAAGTCTAAAATATTAACTGCACCCAAAGTATTCAACATTTGAGGATTTATTTTATCATCAGCAGTTGGATTACCTTCAACAATAGGATTTATTAATGGAATAGTAACCAGAGCTACATTTCCTCTAATTCCACTGTCATCAATAGCTACATAAGTAAACTTTACATCTCCAACAAAAGTATCTTTTGGATCAAATTTTAAACCGTTCGCTTCTTCTAATGTTAAAGTCTGATTTACGCTTACTTCTGTGCTTCCATCAGCCAAATAAAGTACTCCTTGGTCAACAGAAGGTAAAGAAGTAATTGCAAAGCTATCTACCGCATCGCCATTTCCATCTTTTCCTGATAAATCTAAAATATTTACTGCACCCAAAGTATTTAACATTTGAGGATTTAATTTATCATCACTTGTCACTTCATTACAACTGTCTGCAACATGTAATGGAAGAGAAACTGTTCCTACATTTCCTTTAACACCATCACTATTCATAGCAATATAAGTAAATGTGGCTGTTCCTGCGGTACAACTTGTTCTTGGGTCAAAAGTTAAACCATTGGCTTCTTCCAAAGTCAATACTTGATTAACAAAAACAGCTGTTTTTCCATCCGCCATATATAATGTACCTAAGTTTACATTAGGTAAAGAAACAATGATAAATCTATCAACACTTTTTCCATTATTGTCTACTCCTGACAAATTAACAATATCTGTTGCACCTAAAGTATTTAAAATTGATGTGGGATTTATAACATCATTTGTAATAATGCTTGTGCTTGTGCTTGTGCTTGTGCTTGTGCTTGTAGCATAAAGTGATGAAGTTGTTACCAACATAAAAACCAATAAATATTTTTTAAACCTATTCAGTATACTCATTCTTTACTCCTTCACATAAATGTGTTGTTTTTTATTATAAATATATTATAACATAATTAAATAGTTTTAAATACTTAAAAATAGATATTTTTTTTAATATTTCCTCTGTAATCATTTTGTAACCATTTTATTTTATACTTTCATCAATAAAAAACATAGGAGTTTTTAAAATGAAAAAAATTGTATTATCAACAGTAGCAGTCGCATCAATAGCAATGGCAGGGAATGAATTTATAGAAACAGATTATGTAAATGGTAATTCAGAGATTTCAGCACTTAAAGCACAAATGGCAAATATGCAAGATACATTAAATAAATTAGAAAATAAAAAAATATCAGAAAATAAAATTGAAATGAAAGCACCGAAACATAAAGGCGTTTTAGTAAAATCACATGTGCCTATTATTAAATTTTCAGGAACACACTATTTAGGGTTTGTTCATTCAGAAAAAGGAAATAATGAAGATTCAAATAAATTTGAAACAAGAAGAAACTATTTTCAAGCAAAAGCATATTTTAAAGACAATCCAAAAAGTTATATGAGAGTGACAATGGATACTTATGATGAAAAATCAAGTAATCCTAATGGTGGACAAACAACCCTTCGAGAAAAATATGCCTACTTATACCTTGATAATGTTTTACCAAATACAGGTATAGAACTGGGGCAAGCACACAGACCATGGATTGATTACGAAGAACATAATTCATGGAACTACCGTTCAATTTCTAAAGTTATGGTTGAAGCTAAATATGGTGCGAATTTAACAAACTCAGCAGATAGAGGTATTAACTTAAAAACAAAAACACCTTATTTTTCAAGTGAATTGGGTCTTTTCAATGGAGAAGGATACCACAATGAAGAAGATGGAAGAGGTCTTAGTGGAGAGTGGAGATTAACAGCTCACTTACTTGAAACAGGGAAGAAAAAGGCTAAGAAATCTGCAACCTATGCCAACGTTTCATTCTTTGGTCAACAAAACAGATTAAGCAATAAACATGGAAATGAAGATTTAAACTGGTTGGGACTTCATGCTGTTTATAATCAACCTCAATTCCTTGTTTCGGCTCAATACATTAATGTATCTGATGGAATTGCAACAAGAAAAGGTAATGGATATTCAATAAATGGAGAGTATAGACTTGCTCCAAAATGGAATCTATTAGGAAGATATGACATCTTTGACTTGGATGATAACCTTGGGGACAAAAAAAGAGCTTTGGCAGGAATTACCTATAAATATAATCATAATGTTGAATTTATTGCCAACTATTTAAAAGAAGGTGGTTCATTTGTAGAAACAGGCGACAAACAAGATGCACTTATGCTAACAGCTCAAATAGAGTGGTAAGCCAATAATTTAAATACTGGGTGCAGACAAGCACCTTAAAAAACATTCTCCTTTTGTAATAAAAAATTACCCATCTTTAGTTCCTTTTTGATGGGTAAAATTTTCTTTACTTAACTTCTACACTTTTATGGTGTAAACCAACCATACATTGTTGCACTGTTTAAAATATAATTTCTATATTGAGAAGCAAACTGACTACGTGTTATACCAATAGATGTACTTAACTTTGGCATATCTTCACTTAATGCATAAACCGTTGTCTTATATTTGTGTCCATTAGGCGGACATGGACCTTCATAGTCATGTGAACCATTATAATTTAATCCCTCAACACTACCTTCAATTGTTAAAATATTTATATTTTCACTTACATCATTAATTGTAGATGGAATATTAAAAAGACCCCAGTGCTTACAAGCATTTATTCCTCGACCACAAGGAGAGACTTCATCATCCATAATAAGAGCATAACTTTTAGTATTAATCGGTGCATTATCCCATTGAAAATGAGGAGACATATTTGATCCTCTATAATAACCACATACATGCTTTAATGGTATATTTCCTCCATTACGATAAGAGGTAGAAAGAACTGTAAAATTATGAACTTTAATATTAATTGTTGAAATGTTAGAATAAGTCTTACCATCATAGAGACGATAAGTAAAACTGTCTACACCTGCAAAGCTTTGATTTGGAATGTACTTGGCTTGACCTGAAAAAAATTCAACAGTCCCATGCAAAGGCTCTGAAACTTTAGAAAAAATAGCATTGGATACATTTTGTTCATTCAAATTAAAAGATACCGTGTCATTTTCATTAACAGAGACATTTAAATCCTTTAACTCAAAGGGTAAATAGGCACTCATTTCTCTTTTTAAATGAGCCAATGCATCCGATTCACTGACTACTCTATCTCCAAGAAGAGCAAGGGCTATCTCGAAGTTTAAAGCAGAAGCATCTTCTGTAAAAATACTTTTAGCACTTGCAGGTATGCTGATATTTTGACTGATATTACCATCATTGTCCAATGATTGTATCACACGTATCAAATTGATTAAATCAGCATCTTCAAAATTCTCTCTTGATAAGCCAAGCAAATCTTGTGGATAAACTTTAGTGTCTGATGTAAAATTATTAATTGTACCTAAAACTAAATTTCCAATAGAAAAAGTTACAGGTGCGTTCACGCAAGAAAATTCTCCTGAAGCCAAGGTAAGCCCTTTTCTTTGATTACACTCATATTCAACACCTTCTACTGGGGAGTCTAATAAATATCCTTTAATTAGAGGTACCTCTTCTACAATTTGTTCTACATCTTGATTTTGAGACAACATTAAACTA
>Ga0256826_1001728_pt1 | contig 13549 bp, 11 predicted proteins | sample CV79metaG_FD_185975 | JGI IMG/M metagenome (GOLD analysis project Ga0256826, IMG submission 185975) | Hydrothermal vent microbial communities from East Pacific Rise, Pacific Ocean - CV79 | ecosystem: Environmental > Aquatic > Marine > Hydrothermal vents | place: Pacific Ocean: East Pacific Rise...
CTATAAGTTTGTCTTGCTCACTCTTAGCAATTAGGTGAATTAAATTTTCAGTATCCATAAATGTCTGAAAAATTGCACCTCTTTTTATGAGTCTATTACGAACCTCGTCTGCATTTGTAAGATTACCATTGTGAACTATAGCCATTTCACCTAAATCGTAACGGGCAAACACTGGTTGTGCATCAAGTATAGAGTCATCACCGGCAGTTGAGTAACGAGTATGACCAATAGCAGATGAACCACTAAGAGTTTTGAGTTTTGCTTCATCAAAAACACGCATAACGAGACCACGTTTTTTAATTGTATGGAGTTTTTTACCATCTGATGAACTAATTCCGGCAGCTTCTTGACCACGATGTTGCAGAGCATGGAGTGAAAAGTAAGCTAGTTTAGAAGCCTCTTCATGACCAAAAATCCCAACAACAGCACACTTTTCGTTTATATCTTCGCGCAAATTATTTCCTTGTGAAAATGATAGTTAAATATTGATGCAATTATACTCAAAATACCTATAAATAAAATGAAGTGCATTAAAATTAATATATATATTTAATATTAAAAGTGGAACTAAAATTGCTATATTTTATAAAACTATCCCAATAAAGGTAGGATGTATGGACATTGTATTACGAAACAATCTCATTCTTATCACGACAGGATTTGAGACTTTAAACACTCCATGGATGAAAGATTTCTTAAATCATCATGCTCGAGGTATGCTTTTTTTGCCTAAGGCAGTTTTAGTATTTCGCAACGAAACACTAACTGAGGTAAGAGAAGAGTTTTTACAGCAACTGAGTGAACATCATGCTAGAACACATGACTTTAACCATGAGTTTTTTCTACGTAGTATGTTAAGATATGGAACACAACCTATAAAAATAGAGTTAGATAAACTGCAAGAACCAGAAGTTGTGGAAGTTCATCTTTATGCTTATGATAAAGATACAGTACTCATTTCTTTAAACTCTCCAAACTCTTGGGTTTTAAATTATATGAGATCGCAGTTAGAGGTTTATATAGAAAGGGGCACAGATATCTCTTTAGTGATTGATGTCTCAGATATGAAGGCAAAATCAAGGCTAGAACGTGCTTTAAATAAGCGCCACATTCTACATTACCAGATTCAATATACATATAACAACCACTTTATGTCTAAGTTATATAGTGACTTTGCTAACTTTAGTTTTGGTGATTTGGCTAAGGAAGAAGATGATACAAATACTATGTTTTACACAGTCTTAGAGTGTCCTGTTGGAGCGAGTCAAGATGCACTTAAAAAATCATATAAAAAACTGACTAAAGTGTATCATCCAGATAAAATTATACATGAATCTCCACATATGGTTGAGCACTACACACAGAAGTTTCAGTTACTACAAGAAGCATATACAGCTCTTAGAATAGTCAGTTAATAAAGTTCTCAATTAACTCGTTTTTGGAGTTGTTTTTTACAAGAGCTTCAAAATCTTCACAGCTGTAAAGTGCTAAATCTGCTCCTTGCATCTGTTGTAATTCTTTTGAAAAACCACGTTTTGAAAAAAGTATGATTTGACTTGGACTGATATTAAGTCGTTCACATTTTTCTGTGAGCTTATGTAGCTCTTTTTTATTTACTTTATGATTTTTCCATTTACATTCACTTACATAAATCTTTTCATCTTCTGTAATAGTTAAAATATCGATTTCTATATTCGCATCCCAATAGCTTCCCGAACTTACAATTTGGGATTCACGAAGATTGTAATTAAGAAGAACTTCGCTTAACTCTTCAAAAACTAAACTTGTGTAACTGTTTATATGAGTGTTTATATTTTCTAAGAGATTAGTGTAGTCATTGTTTATAATGTTTTTTATTTGTGGTGCTATAAAGTAAAACCAAAATCTTACAAATGGGTGTGTAAAAAGTACTTTATGTGATATACGATGTCTGGCATCTCTGCGTTTTAGTTTGGCATTAGGATTTTGTTGACGAGGATGTTCTTCTCTTGAATACTCCATTTGAACTAAGCCTATTTCTTGCAGATAGTTTAAAGCTCCTCCTCCATTACCATTGTTAAGTCCAGCTCTTTTAAATGCTGAAAATATGCGTCTATCTCCAACAGCTAAAGCTTCTAAAAGACGTTTGTTATATGTTTCATTTAATGTGAGTGTTTGCATCTTTTTATTGAGAATCTCAAAGTTTTCTAGTATTAATTGCTCTACAAGTTCTTTGATTGGTTTAGAAGTATCAACATCCCATCCAAGACCACCAAAAATGGCAAAATAAGATATTTGAATCTCCATATCATCAGGATAGTTCCGAAAGTAAAAAGAACGAAATTGTTCAAGCAGTTTACTATTTTTCATTATGTAGTTCGATTAAAAATCGTACTCCTTGTTTTATATTTTGAACACTAAGTGTACCATTATTATGTTCTTGAACAATTATTTTAGACATATAAAGTCCTAGTCCGGTTCCGTTTTTTTCATCCTTAGTTGAAAAATAGGGATCGAATATTTTTTCAACAATATGACTTGGTATCCCACCTCCATTATCAGATATAGCGATAAGTGATGAATTGTCTTCTTTATATGTAATAATATTTATTATAGGGTCTTGAATCTTTTTTTCTAAGAAATTATCTTCTGAGTTTTTTAATATATTTAATATAACCTGCATCATCTCATTTTGGTAGATAGAGACTATGTCTGTATTTAAAAACTCTATATTAAGCTTGATATTTTTTGATTGAATAGAGCTTTGTACGATATCTAAGGCTCTTGTTATTGGTGTAGTTAGTGACACAAATTCTTTGCTTTTATCGGGTTTGAAAAAATTTCTAAAATCATCTATCGTATTACTTAAAACTTCTACATAGTTTTCAATATTTGTATGTTTTTTTTTCATAAAGTTGAAATATTCTTCTCTCTCTAAATCTTTTGTAAGATCAAATTTCCCACTCTCTAGTTTTATATTTATACTCATGAGTGCACTACTTATTGCACCAAGTGGTTGTCTCCATTGATGTGCTATCATACTAATCATTTCACCCATCTGAGCGAGACGTGTCTGTTCTTGGAGAAGCTTTTCTTTTCTTGCAGTCTCTAGGATAGCTTTATGAACTTTAATCTCTAGTTGATTATTGAGTGCTTGAATCTCTTCACTCTTTAAAATATTGTTTCTTAAGGATAGATGTATTTTAAATGCAGCAGGCATAGTTACAATAGTAAAACCAATTAAAAATATACTCATAAGATAGTAAGTCTCATTTGTTCCAAAGATGAGTAGTCCTAAAACAAAAAGAGTAATAACATTTATGATAAAGATAAAAACAGCATGAAAAATAGGTGTTAGAGTGGCTAATGAACCTGCTAACATGATAAAAATTAATGCAATCATTATAAACATCTGTTGTTCATCACCATAATAGACAACAAAGATAGTAGAAAGTCCCCAAAAAAATGAACTTGTATAAAGGAAGTAAAGATATTTTTTTAAAGATTTATTTGCTTTTTGATGGCTTTTTTCATGAAGTGCTTTGTATATTTTTTCTCCATAAATAAGACGAAAAAAAAATATGCTAAACTGAATTATAATAAATAAAATAAGAAAAACCTGTGGTATAGTTGAATTAAAAATATAAAAGTAAAAAAGTGGGCCAATTATATTTACAGCAATGGCTCCACTTTTATAATCAAGAAGCATCTGAATTAGCTTTTTGTTATAATTTATACTTTTTAGTGTTCTAAGCATGCCTTAACTCCCTAAGATAAATCTCGAAAGACTTTGTCAAACTCTTCATTATAAGTTAAAAATATTTTTACAAGTGATGGGTCAAAACTCCTTCCACTCTCCGCCATAATTATTTTAACAGCTTTCTCATGAGAAAAGCTCTCTTTATAAACACGCTTACTTCTAAGTGCATCATAAACATCTGCTATTGAAACTATTCTTGCACACATAGGAATATTTGTGCCTTTTAATCCTTCTGGATATCCTAAGCCATTCCATTTTTCATGATGGTACATAGCTATGTCACTCGCAATTTTTAAAAAGCTATCTTTACGAAAGTTATCTTTAAATGTTAAATTGGCTTTTTTTAATACTTCTCCACCTAAGGGTGCATGTGTTTTAATTATTTCAAACTCTTCACCTGTAAGTTTATCAGGTTTTGCCAATATATGTTTTGGAATTAAAAGTTTGCCTATATCATGTAAGATTGATGCAAATGGAACACTATCTTTAAGCTCTTTGGGACATGCAGGTGAAGCTGAAACTTCTTTAACTAATAGTTCTGTATAGGCTTCAATTCTTTTAATATGAGTGCCTGTTTCATCATCATAACTCTCCACCATATTAGCAATTGTCTCTATAGATATTTTTTGAGTGAAAATTATCTCTTGTGCTTGTAATTGGACTTTGCTATGAAGATCTTTATTTAACTTTTCAAGTTCTTTTTGATAGTTTGAAAGTTCTTTTTGATTATAAATTGATTTTGCTGTTTTATATAAAATTTGCATAAGTTGTAAAGGAGCAATTGGTTTCATCACAAAATTAGTGATGCCTTCTTGTATTAAATCAGTAAGTCTAGAAGATTCATTATATGCAGAGACAACAATGATGTTTTGTTCTTGGTGTATTGTATGAATAGCTTTAATAAGTCCCATCCCATCCATAATAGGCATATTGATATCGGTGATAACTAAATCATAATACTTTGAAGTTTTTTCATAGTATTTTCTATATTTTTCCAAAGCATCTGAACCATTTTGAGCTGTATCTACAGAGGAGAAAAAATCTTCTAAGACATCATATGTCTCTTCCAATAATACTTTTTCATCTTCCACATAGAGTATATTAAGATTTTGTGTATAGTGAAATACTTTTTTAAAATTCAAAATTTATCCCTTTTAGTTCAAATTATTCTACCATTCTTTTCGTTAAATTATCTCACTTCCCCATTTTAAAGTATCTATTCCATATTTTTCTCGTAACTCTTGTGTGGATTTTGTGAGTATATGCATTTTTTGATCGTCCTCAAATCCAATGAGTGAGAGTTCTTTTTTTGAGTCTCTTGTAAAGCTTGAACAGCTTATACTTAGTCGTATTATATGAAGTCTTTTTTGTGTGTCTGCTTCATAAAAGAGTTGCATGCATAATGAGTCAAACTTCTTTTCTGTAAAGACTTCAGCAAGGGAGATGTTCTTATGGGAGTTTTGATTCATTTCATAAGATATACTGAGATGAAAAACGGTAGGAATAACTTCTAGTTTTAAAATGGCAAAACTAAGATGACGTGCTAAAACATGAACTCTACGTTTGAGCTCATTTCTATCAAAAATAGCATCAAAAGTTCTACTAATACCTATAGACTTTCGTCTATAAATAGTTTTAATGGGGGCATCAACATCTCCGTTAACTCTTTTATATAAATCTTTTGCATAAGGTCCCCATGATTCAACAGTGCCTTGGCGTTTACGAAGTTCACCTAGGGTATGTATGTGAACATCACGGAGTTTTGTACGCATACTTTTACCTATTCCTGCAAAGTTACCAACATTTATGGGATTTACAAATTTATCAAAGTTATGAGGTGTGATAGTTTTACATCCAAAAGGTTTTGCATATGTTGTTGCAAGTTTTGCTATGAAACGTGTAGGAGCAGCACCAATTGAGACAGGGAGTTGTAGCTCTTTTTGTATATCATCTCGAAGTTGGTTTATAAATTCTTCTACATTTACATCTTCAATCCAGCCACTTAAATCTCCATAAAACTCATCAATACTAGCCTGTTCGATAAGAGGTATTTTAAGACATAAAAACTCATGAAGTTTATGCGATAACTCTTGGTATAGAGACATATTTGGGGCTTTTATAATGAGATGAGGACATAAAGTAAGAGCTTCTCGAATACTCATAGCTGTTTTTATACCAAAAGCTCTAGCCTCATAAGAAGATGTTGTTAAGATACCTCGCACTCTTCCATCTGGATCTTTAAATGCATCTATATCATCATCTTTAGCTTCGTAAGCCTTATAGAAAGTGGGAACAAAGGAGCCAGTATTTTTAAAGTTAACAGTTTGATTTTTTGCATCTTTAGAAAAGATTTTAGTATCGCTTCGTCCACCAATAGCTACAGGTTTATTTTCTAAACAAGGCTCCTTGATACGTGCAGCACTAACAAAAAAACAGTCGATATCTATGTGTATTTTCATGGTTTATTATATTAGAAAATAGTAGAAAAGTTGAAAAATATGGCAATATGTCAACTTACTTAATAAAATAGGATATATATTATGAATAATACATTTTTATTAGAAGCAATTAAAGAAGCAAAAAAAGGTCTCAGTGAGGGTGGTATACCTATTGGAGCTATTCTTGTATTAGATGGAAAGATTATTGGAAGAGGGCATAATAAACGCATTCAAAATTCAAGTGCCATATTACATGCAGAAATGGACTGTTTAGAAAATGCTGGAAGATTGAGTGCTCATGAGTATAAAAGAGCAACTCTATACTCAACTCTTTCTCCTTGTGATATGTGTAGTGGTGCAGTACTTCTTTATGGAATAAAAAGGGTAGTAATAGGTGAAAATCAAACTTTTATAGGGCCAGAAGAGTATGTTCAATCAAGAGGAATTACTTTAGAAGTGATGAATAACCAAGAGTGTATCGATATGATGAATAGTTTTATTGAAAAAGAACCAACACTTTGGAATGAAGATATTGGGGAGGAATAAAATAAATTTTCTATAGCAGAGCTTCTACTTTACTTTGTGAAGTTTACTCTATCCCACCGGTGCTAGAGCAAGCTCTATACTCAACATAAAATGCTCAAATATCGATTTAAAGACTTAGACCGTAGAAATCTTCGATACAAAGAATAAAAGTTGGTATACAGCCTATATGAGTTCAAAAATATTTACATCAGAGGATTATATTTTTTTCAATCGTGCCAGGAAGTGGACTCATCGTATAGTAGCTTATCATATGCGACCCATCTATAATCTGATGTTTAGCGAAGGTTTAAAAGCTGATGATGCAAAAAACAGAGTATGCAATCACACTTTAAGACACACCTTTGCCTCGCACTTGGCGATTAATCAAGAAGTACTTTTTGAGATACAGAAGCTGATGAATCATCGAGACATAAATATGACTTTGAGGTATATGAAATTAGCCGAAGCCAATAAGGTTTCGGCTGTTGAGGGGATTTATTGAAATTTTAGTTATAATAATTTCCTAATTAGTAAACGGAAAAAGTATATGGCAAAAATAAGAACAGATGATAAAAAGACAATAGTACCCGCAACCAGACTATTTACAGATAGAGAATCTCCTAAAAAAACTTTTAAAGATAGGTTAGCTATTACAAATGAGACTGACTATAATATAATCTTCTATTATGGTGTTGGTGGTATAGGAAAAACTTCACTTCAAAAACACTTAAAAGAAGCCCATTTGGATCGAGATAAAGATGCTATTTATAGTTGGGTGGATTTTTATATTGCTAAAAATCGCTCTACTCATAAAGCACTTCGTTTACTGTCTCAAAATTTTCAAGTAAAAGAAAAAATTTCTTTTACTGCCTTTGATATAGCCTACTCTATCTACTGGAGTAAAGCTTTTCCAGAACAAGACCTCTCAAAAGCTAAACTACCCTTTATTGAAGAGGGAAATTTACTTTCTGGTGTAGTAGGATTATTTGAAGATACATCAGCTGTATCTGTTGGACTTAGTCTTATATCATATGCAGCAGATAAAATAAAACAATTTTCTTTCGATTTAAAACTCCAAGAACAACTCAAAGCCTTAGAACAATTAGAAGCAGATGCTATTGAGGATAAACTTCCTTATTTTTTCAATAAAGATATAAATAAGTATAAGGAGAATAATCCAGAGAAAAAAGTAGTTATATTTTTAGATACTTATGAAGCACTATGGATGGATAAAAGAACAGATGCTAATGCTTTAAGTCAAGATGAGTGGATAAGAGACTCTCTTATTAGTGAATCAAAAAATATTTTGTTTGTAATATGTGGAAGAGAGAAACTTAGATGGTCAGAAGAGACTCCTGCTTGGGAAGAAAAAGATACTAGAGGTATAGCAGAGTTAGACCAACACAGAGTTGGTTATCTTAGTAAAAAAGATATGCGATACTTTTTAGACTCTTGTGATATTAACGAAGTAGCAATTCAAGATGAGATAGTAGCAAGTGCTAAAGGAATCCCTTTTTATCTTGACCTATGTGTAGATATCTACTATGAGATAAAATCAAAAAAAGAGATTCCTACTCCAGAAGACTTCCTAAATGTAAAACAAGAAAAAATCTTTGAAAGATTTATGAGGTATTTAGATAAGGATGAGCACAAAACACTGTATGCACTAGCACATGCTAGATACTTTGATGAGGAAATATTTGAGCTTTTAGTTCAAAAGTTTAGTCCAGCTCATTGCATAAGCGATTTAGATGCAATCAATAGATTTTCATTTATTACACAGGATGGAGATGAATACTACATTGATGGGCTTATGAGAGAAAGCCTCTTAAAAGCTCAAAGTGATACTCAAAACATAAGAGCATATGAGTTTTTATGTGAATACTATAATAAGTGTCTTATAAATTTAGATATTATTCATCATCCTCAAGAGAGTGTAGAAGTACTTAATGAAGCTGTTTATAGTCATTTACAGTTATATGAGCTAGGAGTCCATGAATCACTAGAAAAATTTAGAAAAACTATTTTTATATTTCTGAAAGCTTATGCCCTTAATTCTACAAAATTTTCATTACATATTATCACTATTTTTGAAAACTTAGCCAGCCTCTACATATCTCTTGGAAGCTATGCAAGTGCATTTGATATTTATGAGCAGTCATCAGCTATAAAAGAAAGGCACTTAGGTCTTAAGCATCCTTCTACTGTCAACTCATATACTAATCTAGCAATTTTATCTTGTTATAGAGGTAATATAAGGAATGCTCTTTCAATCGCAAAAAAATGCTTAGATAAAGATAGTGATTTATATCAAAAGATACTTAGTTTAAGTCAGTAATAGTCTAAATATATGAAAAAAGAATGACTACTAAATTTCAGTAATTAGTTTGAACTTAGGCTAAGTATCAAGATAAACATCTTCGTACCCCAACACACAACTTAAATAAAAATAACTAGAACCCTCGGCAGCTTCTCGACAGCCACTTTTCAAAAAACAATACAATATCTCTACTATTATCAATAAAAAGCTATAATTCCAGCAATGAAAAAGAAACCAGATTTTACAGTAACATCTCCTTACCAACCAGCAGGTGATCAGCCTAAGGCTATTGAAGTTCTTACTAAAAGTATCCTCGATGGGAATCGTTACCAGACACTTGAAGGTGTAACAGGTAGTGGTAAAACACACACTATGGCACGGGTTATAGAGAATGTTAAGATGCCAACTATCATCATGACTCATAACAAAACTTTAGCGGCTCAGTTGTACTCAGAGTTTCGTCAGTTTTTTCCTAACAATCATGTTGAGTATTTTGTTTCGTATTATGATTATTATCAGCCTGAAGCGTATATTCCTCGTCAAGATTTATTTATAGAAAAAGACAGTGCTATAAATGATGAGTTAGAGCGGATGAGACTCTCTTCTACTGCAAATCTTCTCTCATATGATGATGTGATAGTTATCGCTTCTGTATCGGCGAACTATGGTCTTGGTGATCCTGAAGAGTATCTTAACATGGTACAAGCTTTGGCTGTGGGTGATGAAATAAACCAGAAAAAGTTACTTTTACGTTTAGTTGAGATGGGCTATAGCCGAAATGATAGTTATTTTGACTCTGGGCATATTCGGGTGAATGGAGAGAGTTTAGATATTTATCCTCCATATTTTGAGCAAGAGGCTATTCGTATCGAGTTCTTTGGTGATGAGATAGAAGCTATATATACTTTTGAGGTAATTGATAATAAAAGACTAGAAGATCATAAAAGTTTTAATATATATGCTTGTTCACAATTTAGTGTAAGTCAAGAGAAGATGGCAGTTGCTATTAAGAGAATTGAAGAGGAGCTTGATGATAGACTCGCTTATTTTCAAAAAGAGGGAAAACTCTTAGAGTATCAGCGTCTCAAACAGCGTGTAGAGTTTGACTTAGAGATGTTACAGACTACAGGAATGTGTAAGGGTGTAGAGAATTATTCACGTCTACTTACAAACAAAAAACCGGGTGAAGCACCTTTTACTCTTTTAGATTATTTTGCTCAAAATAATAAAGAGTACCTTGTTATAGTTGATGAGTCTCATGTTTCTTTACCTCAGTATAGAGGAATGTATGCAGGGGATAGAGCTAGAAAAGAGGTTTTAGTTGATTATGGTTTTCGTCTTCCATCAGCACTAGATAACAGACCACTAAAAGCAGATGAGTATATAGACAAAGCTCCTAAATATCTGTTTGTTTCTGCAACACCAGCAGAGTATGAGCTTGAAATGTCAGCTGTAAAAGCAGAGCAAATCATTCGACCTACTGGTCTACTTGATCCTCTCATTGAGATAAAAACATCGGATAATCAAGTTGAAGATATTCATGATGAGATAAAAAAAGTTACACCAAAAAATGAGAGAGTACTCATAACAGTACTTACAAAAAAGATGGCAGAAGCACTTACGAAGTACCTTGCAGACTTAGGTATTAAAGTACAGTATATGCACTCTGACATAGATACTATTGAGCGTAATCAAATCATACGTGCCTTACGTTTAGGTGAGTTTGATGTACTTATAGGGATAAACCTTCTTAGAGAGGGTCTTGACTTACCTGAAGTAAGTTTAGTGGCAATTTTAGATGCTGATAAAGAAGGCTTTTTGAGGAGTGAAACAGCACTTGTTCAGACTATAGGACGAGGGGCTAGAAACTCTAATGGTCGTGTTATACTTTATGCAAATCGTATTACAGGTTCTATGCAAAGAGCGATAGACAAGACAAATGCTAGACGTGAGATACAAGAGGCTCATAACAAAAAGCATGGCATAACACCAACTACAACTATTCGTGCTCTAGATGAAAATCTAAAGCTTGAAGAGCATGGTGATTTGTATGCAAAACATAAGAAAAAAGATAAGATGCCTGCAAGTGAAAAAAAAGCAATAGTTAAAGAACTGATGCTTAAGATGAAAGCAGCAGCAAAAGAATTAAACTTTGAAGAAGCAGCTCGTCTTCGTGATGAAATACAAAAAATAAAACAGTTATAGGACAGATACTTAATGGAAGATACTTTTAGTAATTTAGAAACATATGGATATATAGGACTTTTTCTCTACTCCTTAGGTGGTGGTTTTGTAGCACTTTTAGGTGCTGGTGTTCTTTCATTTTTAGGAAAAATGGATTTAACTACTTCTATTGCAGTTGCTTTTATAGCAAATGCTTTAGGAGATATTTTATTGGTTTACCTTGCTCGTTATCAGAAAAGTATGATGATGGAAGGTCTACATAAACATAAGCGAAAGTTGGCATTAGCTCATATTTATATGAAAAAATATGGCTCTTGGATTATTCTTATACAAAAATTTCTTTATGGTATAAAGACTCTAATTCCTATAGCTATTGGTTTAACAAAATATGACTTTAGAAAGTTTATAATTTTTAACATAGGAAGTTCTGCTGTCTGGGCTTTATCTGTTGGTTTTGGGTCGTTTTATTCTGGTGGGGTTTTAGTAAAACTTGCAGGAATTGTAAGTGACAAGCCATGGATAGCACCTCTTGTGTTAGTGGTTTTTGCTGGGAGTTTATGGCTATATATGGAAAAAGCTACTAAGAAGAGAAGTAAGTAATGTGTATTAATAAGAAGTTTAGTGATAATAAAGTATTAAGGTTTTAGATTTGCAGTAAAATATCCAAATAAGGCTAGGCTATAAGCCTGCCGTTTTGGATTTTTGTACAAGATTTTGTGAAGATGAAGACTTAAGAGCCTACAATTGGTCCAAATGGTGCATAGTCTGTATGCTCTCCATCTTGGTATTTTTTATAGTTCGCAACAAACATCTCTGCTAGTTCATCTCTAGTTCTATCAAATAGATCTTTATCTTCCCAAGCATTGCGAGGATTTAAAATCTCTGGTTTAATGTCACCTAAAGTTTTTGGTACATGAAGTCTAAATGTCTTAGTTGTATCAAATTCACTCTCTTTGATACTTCCATCAAGAATAGCATTGATACAAGAACGTGTATCTTTGATGCTCATACGTTTACCAACACCATAACCACCACCAGTCCAACCAGTGTTAACTAGATATACATTTACATCGTGCTCATCAATTTTTTCACCAAGGAGCTTTGCATATACTGTTGGATGAAGAGGTAAAAAGGCTTCACCAAAACAAGCAGAGAAAGTTGCAACAGGTTCAGTAATACCACGTTCAGTTCCTGCAACTTTTGCAGTGTAACCACTTAAAAAGTAATACATTGCTTGTTCACGAGTTAGTTTAGATACTGGAGGTAAAACACCAAAAGCATCAGCAGTTAAGAAGATGATGTTTTCAGGATGACCTGCCATTAAATCTTCTTTATGGTTTGCAATATGCTCAATAGGGTAAGATACACGAGTGTTTTCAGTTTTTGAACCATCTTCGTAATCTACTTCACCCTCACCATACATAACTACATTTTCAAGAAGTGCATCTTTTTTGATAGCACCATAAATCTCAGGTTCACTTTTACCATCAAGGTTAATTACTTTAGCATAACATCCACCCTCAAAGTTGAAGACACCATAGTTATCCCAACCATGTTCGTCATCACCGATTAAAGCTCTGTGTGGGTCAGTAGAAAGAGTCGTTTTACCAGTTCCACTTAGTCCAAAGAAAAGTGCAGTATCACCATTTTCTCCAACATTTGCAGAACAGTGCATTGCAAGTTTACCTTCTAGTGGTAACCAGTAGTTCATCATTGAAAAAATACCTTTTTTCATCTCACCACCGTACCAAGTACCACCAATAATAGCAATATTGTTTTCAACATCAAATAGTACAAATACTTCTGAGTTAAGACCGTGTTCTTTCCATTTATCATTTACTGCTTTACAAGCATTTAAAACAACAAAGTCAGACTTAAATACTTCAAGTTCTGGTTCTGTTGGACGTATAAACATATTTTTAACAAAGTGTGATTGCCATGCAATTTCAGATACAAATCTTACTGATTTTTTTGAAGCTATTGAAGAACCACAAAAAACATCAGTAACATAAAGGTCTGTATTTGAGAGTTGATCTTGTGCAACAACTAAAAGTTCTTCAAATATTTCAGAAGAAACTTTTTTGTTAACATCACCCCATGCAATATATTTGTTAGATGGGTCACGATCTACAAAGTACTTATCTTTTGGGGAACGTCCTGTGAAGATACCCGTGTCAACTGCTGTTGCACCTTTGTTTGTTTGTTGAACTTCACCATTATCTAGTTCATGTTTGATCAATTCATCATAGCTTAAATTGTGGTAAACATTACCAACATTTTTTAATCCTAATTCTTCTAACTCAGTTAAATTCATAATTTACCTTATGGTACTTTGGTATATGT
>Ga0256826_1001729_pt1 | contig 13548 bp, 15 predicted proteins | sample CV79metaG_FD_185975 | JGI IMG/M metagenome (GOLD analysis project Ga0256826, IMG submission 185975) | Hydrothermal vent microbial communities from East Pacific Rise, Pacific Ocean - CV79 | ecosystem: Environmental > Aquatic > Marine > Hydrothermal vents | place: Pacific Ocean: East Pacific Rise...
AAAGCCCATATATCAAAAGGTAGCATCTCTACTTTGGATAGTGGGTGAGAGATGCTTCCCTCATGACTCATTGTAATTGCTGTTACTTTTTTTATATTGTGAGTAAATATAAAAGCTTCAATAGCTTCAACTTTTTTAAATAAGTTTCTCTCATCTGCAAATGGCATACCTAAAATTATCTCAGAGTTATGGGGTAAGTAAAAATCAATCCCATCATCATAATAACATTCAATACTATTTTTTAAAAGTTCTAAAAATATCATATTTTCAAAAAGTCTGCCAAAGTGTTTGTCTAGGCTTAGTGCTGATTTTAGTGAGATATCACAAAGATAGACTTTTTTTGTAGCTTTTTTATGATTTACTTTTTCTAGTTGATGTATGTAGTTTTTGTTAGATAAATTTTCAAATGATTTATAGAGTTTATCTTTACTTATTTTTCTACTTTGTTTTAATCGCTCATAGATTGAAAAAGGTGATATTTTTTGTGCTATCATTTTTGCACAAAATACAAGTATGTCAAACTCAACATCCCCAAGTGAATTTTTAAGTATATTTTGAATATAAATGTTTCTACTATCGTTGTTGACTTTGTGCATATGTGGAAAGCCACCGAGTTGGAAAAAGTGATTTAGTGCAGTTGAATCGTATCTATGCTCATAAGCTAAAAATTCTTCATAATCAAGTGGATAAAGTTGTAAATCTTCTAAAAAGTCTAAATCATATTTACTTTGAGTACAAATAAGAAGTTGCGAAACATTTACAATTTTTATCTCTGGTATAAAGTTATCCAAAACAAGAGTATCTATTTTGTACTCTACGCAAAAGTTACTTAACTCTTTGTTCAACTCATCTATATTTATCCTAATATCACTACAGTCTATATAGAGATAGGTACTTTTTTTAAGACCAAGTAAGTAGTTTTTTACAAGTTTGGTTTTTCCACTTTGAGTTATTCCTGTAATCTGATAGCTTGAACTATCTAGAAAAACTTTTCTAAAGTGGAATTTATCTATTTGTAAATCGGTTTTATATAGCTCTTTTAAATAGTTTAGCATCTAATTATTTAGTATTAAAACCTTGTTCAAGTAGCTTTGCTTTTTGAGAAGTGTACTCATCTGAAGAGATAACACCATCATCTAAAAGAGATTTTAACTCACGCATTTTTTTAGTAAAAACTTCTTCATGAGAATAGTTTGTAGTTGCTGGAATATAATGGTTTTCTCCATTGCTTTTTCTATAAACTAATGCCATTACAGAATACTCATTAACATAGCATCCACCATCAAGATGAGGTTTTTTAACTGTAGTTATTTGTGCATAATCACCATGAAGTTCACTTACCTTGTTTTTTAAAGTCTTAATCGCATCTTCACGATTTCCTAAGTAACCAAAGTCACGACAACCTTTTCCATTAACTGCTTCAACTGGAGCTATTAACTCATAATTACCAATAGGCTTTTCATTTTTTACTACTATATTTTGTGCAGCTGGTGAAAGCTCAACGCTAAGTGGGGAGTAAGAACAAGCAACCATAAAAGGTAAGATGCCAATCATTGTTAAAGTTTTTATTTTCATTGTAATTTCCTCTTTGCAAAATTATACACACTTTTGCTTATTTTTGATATAATCAGATGAAAATATAAGTAATTTATCAATCTTTTACTTATAATATTTTTTTATAAAATAGACTTTTAAAACAAATATTTTATGTTGTTTTTACACTTGTATTTTATACTTTATATGTGGAAATATATTTAAAATAGTTGATAGGAAATAAAATGAAAAAGATATATGTATTTATAATGCTGCTTAGTTCTCTTTTAAGTGCTGATGAAAATGTAAAAAAGTTAGTTTTAGATCTTACAACTTCAGATATAGCAAAATTTGAAAAAGGGATATTAAAAGCAATAGTATTTAATACAAATTATTATGAATCAAGTTTTAAAGAGCTTAAAACATCTGTTATTATACATGGTGGGGCATATAAATTTTTTATAAAAGATACTAAGTCAATATCTAAAGGTTTACAAACTCGTATAAAATCACTACAAGATAATTATGATGTTGAATTTCTAATCTGTGGGGCAGGTATGAAAAGTAGAGATATAAAACAAGATAATATTTATAGCTTTGTAAAAATTACACCAAATGCTATGATTGGACTTATAAATAAACAAAATGATGGTTACGCTTATGTCCCAGTTAAATAATTATGTTTAAAAAATTATTACCAATTTTTACTGTAGTAGTAGTAGTTATAATACTTTCTATTATCTATATAAAAAGTACTATTGAAGATAAAAAAATAGACTATATTCTTGACAAATCTATTTTAACCTTAGAATCACAACTTAAAAAAGAAAAAATAAACTCTTTAAAACTGGCTATATCCATATCTAAAAATCAGGCTTTAGTTGATGCTTTAGAAAATGATGATGAAGATTTAGGTTATGAGATATTGTCAAATACCATGAAAGAGATTAAAAAAAATACAAATTTAGTTATAAAAACTCAAATTATTACATCAGAATATAATGTATTTTCAAGAAGCTGGGACAACTCCTATGTAGGAATGCCTTTAGAAAATTACAGGGATGATTTGAAGTACTTTAAAACACATAAAAATCCTCGTTCTTCCATAGAAATTGGGCGAATGTTAAGCATAAAAACAACAGTCCCAATATATAAAAATAATATTTTGCTTGGTTTTGTAGAAATTATAAGTTTGTTTGATTCTATTACAGATTTTTTTAAAAATATGGGAATAGAGTTATATGTACTTATGGATGAAGAATATTTTAATACCTCTGTATTTATGCAAAATAATGAAACGCTAGATAAGTATATTATCTCAAATAGGAACTTTTCTCGCAATAATATTAAAATACTTAATTCTGTAGATTTTAAAGAATTAAAAATAAATAAAATTTTATATAAAAGTTCTAAATATGTTTTTTATGAAGATATGAAAAATGGTGATGGAAAATCTATTGGGATGTTTTTATTTGTACTAGATGAAAAGTATGTGGAGTATTTTAAAGAGCCAAAAGATGAAGTATCATTTTTCATAAATATTACTAGAAATAATTTATATGATGTTATAAAAGAGGATCAATACGAAGATATGCTAAAAAATAATCATGATATAAAATCACTTCTTTCTTTAAAACCAATTATTGCAAAAGAGGATAAGAAAAAGTATTTTCAAACTGTTCAAGAAGAGTTAGATAAATATACAAAAGATGAACTCATACAAATAATAATGGAAAAAAGAATTATCAATAAAGTAGAGGGAAAAATAAGATGAAAATTTTACTATTAGAAGATGAATACTCTTTAAGAATTAGCATTAAAGAATTTTTACAAGACCTAGATTATGAAGTTGATGATTATGCAGATGGGGAAGATGCGTATAATGCAATTTATTCTAAATCTTATGATTTATTACTATTAGATGTAAATGTACCAACTATGAGTGGATTTGAACTTTTACAAAGCATTAGAAAAGATGGCAATAAAGTACCAGCAATCTTTTTAACTTCAATGGTAGATGTAGCTAACTTGAGAGAGGGTTATGAAAAAGGTTGTTGTGACTATATCCGTAAACCATTTGACCTTTTAGAATTAGAACTAAGAATCAACCAAGCATATAAAAGTTTTTATTTGGATGATGATGAACAAGTGTCACTTGATGAAAATACAATTTATGATATGACAAAAGGTAAGTTACTTAGCTCAAATGAAGAGATAGTTTTAAGAAAAGCAGAAAAAGATATACTTGAGCTTTTGATAAAACATAAAAATAGCGTAGTTTCTATGGAGATGTTTCAAGATGAAATTTGGGGTGAGTATGTTGAACCAGCAACTATTCGTGTTCAGGTAAATAATTTAAAACAAAAACTTCCTCAAGAGATAGTTAAAAATAGAAGAGGATTGGGATATATAATTGAACGATGATAGTTATGGATTAAAGTATGCGTATATTTATACAGCTTTAATAACAACAATTCTTTTAGCACCATTATTCTTTTATGTAGTCCACATGAAAAATATTTATGATATTCAAAATGAGTTACAATTAAAAGAAAAATCTTATTTGATTTTACAAAAAATGCAAGAGCATACTTCAAATGATGATTATTTTGAATATCCAAGATTCAAAACTTTTAAATCTGGTTTATATGGTTTACGTCAAGAGGCAATTTTTACGCTTATAAAAACACCTATAGAGTCTTTTGTAGAGGGTTATCATATATATAAAGATGATGCCTATTTAGTTGTAAAGCTTCCAGAAGCGAAATACTTTAAGGCGAAATACCTAGTGATAAAAAATAAATTATCATATTCAGAAGTTTATGAAAAATCTATGTTTATTTTTCTCTCCATTGCCATTTTAGTTTTTGGACTTAGTTTATTGTTTTTAAATCGTTTTGCAAAACCATTTAAACAGGTCAATAAAAAGTTAGATAATTTTATAAAAGATTCTATACATGAGATAAATACACCACTTTCTATTATAAATGTAAATATTGACTTGTACAATAGAAAATATGAAGCAAATAAGTACATGAAGCGTATGAAAGCTGCAACAAAGATTTTATCCAATATATATAATGATATGGATTATCTTATAAAACATGATAAGTTGAGTTTTAAAGAAGACGATATAAATATGACTTCCTTTGTTCAAGACAGGGTTGATTATTTCTCTGAAGTAGCTCTCATGAAGAATATTACACTTGTTAGTAATGTGCAAGACAATCTTAGTCTAAAAATGAATTCAAAACAATTTCAAAGAGTAATAGACAACAATATATCCAATGCTATAAAATATTCTCATGAGGAAAATATAGTAGAGATTAATCTTTACATGAAAGATAATGAATGTATTTTGAGTTTTCAAGATTATGGAATAGGTATAGAAAATGTAGATAAAATATTTGAACGCTATTATCGTGAAAAAAATCAAACAGGTGGTTTTGGTATAGGTTTAAATATAGTAAAGTCTATCATAGATAAATACAATATAATTTTAAGTATTGATTCTACCTTTAAAAAAGGTAGCACTTTTTCATATAAATTCCCAAAAAAAATAGTATCAACTAAAATTTAATCTTTTTTTATATATTTTATACAAATTTTACACAACGCAGATAAACTTGCTCCTGAAATAAAAGGAGGAACACAAATGAAGAAAAAGATTATAACATCATTACTTCTTACAGCTTCACTTTTTGCTACTGATTATAGTAAAGTGATTGAGTCACCAGATGCTAGTAAAATCATAGAAAAAGATAAGTTAGCTTCTGCAACAGTTTTTAAAATGCCTGCGGGTTGTATAAGTACTGATGTAGATGCTATTGCAAGAGGTGCATATATCTTTCATAACTTAAATGGAAAAAAAGCAAAAATAAACCCACCAAAAGGTTTAAGTAGAAAAGATGCAAAAGGAAAGGCTAAACAGTATGGTAACTGTGTAGCTTGTCACGATATAGAGGGTGCTAAAGGTGCTGGAAATATTGGACCTAATTTAACAAATTATCATGATGTATATATGGCAACTAAGATTAGAAATAATCAGTTCGTATATCAAAAAATTGCTGATCCGCGTGTGGATAATGCAAAAACACACATGACTGTTAACTTAACAACTAAGTTATTTAATGAAAGAGAAATATGTGATATCACTTCATATATTGTATCTCCAAAATAAAATTAAAAGGGATTAAAAAGATGAAAAGAAGAGAATTTTTAAATCAATTAGGTCTAGTTGCAGCTGCAACTTCTATCGTACCAACAATGAGTTTTGCTGCAGATGCTCCAAAATCAAAAGGTCCAAATGCACTGTCTTATAAAGCAGCAGTTGAGGCAATTACTGGTGGTAAAGCTGTACAAACATCATCAAAAGTAAAACTAAAAGTACCTGAAATTGCTGAAAATGGTGCAGTTGTACCAGTAACAGTAACTGTTGATTCTCCTATGACTGATTCAGATTATGTAAAAGCTATTCATGTACTAGCTGCTAAAAATGGAAATACTAGATGTATTGATGTGTTTTTAACACCAGCAAATGCTAAAGCAATGTTTGCAACTCGTATAAAACTAGGTGAAACACAAGAAGTTGTTGCTGTAGTTGAGTTAAGTAATGGTACATTTTTAACAGCAGCACAAAGTGTTAAAGTAACTATTGGTGGATGTGGTTGATTCAACCCAAATAATAATAATAAAAAAATAAATATAAGGAAAATAAAATGGGAAAAAGAAAATCATTAATTAAAATCAAGCCAAAGAAATATAAAGATGGTGATGTTGTAAAAGTAAGTTTTATGGTTATGCATCCAATGGAAACAGGTATGCGTAAAGATAAAAAAACTAAAGAAATTTTACCTGCTCTATACATAAACGATATTAAGTTTGAGTATAACGGAAAACTAATTACTAGTATGAAAGTATGGGAAACATTATCTGTAAACCCTGTATTTACTACATACATGAAAATAAATGGTAAAGGTAAGTTAAAAGTAACTTATACTGATAGTAGTGGTGAAGTTAACGAAAAGACTAAAAAGATTAAACCAAAAAAAGGATAATCAATGAAAGTAGGAATTAAAATAGCACTTTGTGTAGCTCTTCTTTCATCATTATCTTTTGGTGGAGAACAGTTTGCTATGAGTGATTCTGACCGTGCAATGTATGCAGAGATGTTAGAAAATAATCCAGCAGATATTATGGTGGAAAATGGTAGTGAATTACTTGAGTACATGGGTGGTGATGCTGGATTTGCAAAGTACCTAGGTATAAGTGAAGATGATTTACCAGCATATATAGCAGGTTTTCCAAGATATATTGAAAAATTTGGTATGGTTGTTGGAATTGGTCAAGTTGTTCAAGCTATGATGCATGATGGTGGGCATAAACCACTAAAACTTAAAAGTGGAAATATGTTTGATATTATCGCTTATATCAAATCTATTGCAAATGATGAAAAAATTAACATAGATGTAAATGCAAATAAGTACATGAAAGAAGCTTATGCTTTAGGTAAAAAGAACTTTGAAACTGCTCGTGGTGGTAGAGGTTTATCATGCCTTAGTTGTCACTCAGCAGATATAGTTGGTGGAGTATTAAGAACTCAACCATTACCTGATTTAAGTGTTAAAGGTGTAGCAGTTGCTGCAACATGGCCTGCATATAGAATGACAAAGTCATCTTTAAGAACTCTACAACGCCGTTTTCAGGGTTGTATGAAAAATGCATTGTTAGCTGTTATCCCTTTAGGTTCTAAAGATATGGTAGCACTAGAAGTATATTTAACAGACACAGCTAAGGGAGCTACCATAGCTATCCCTGGTTTAAAAAGGTAGGTAATAATGGAAATATCAAGAAGAGACTTTATGCATATCGCAGCTATCTTTGGTTTAGGAGCTGCTACTGGTGCATTTGCTAGTTCAAAAACAGTTTCACAATTATCATTAGAAGATATTTACTCTTTTAAAACAACTGGTAATTTTTCATTACTACATATGTGTGATTTACATGCACATATTAAACCGTTATATTGGAGAGAGCCATCGACACTTATCTCTGCTCCAAATTTAGTTGGAACACCTGGTTTTTTATGTGGTGAAGCATTTTCAAAACATTATGGTTTAGAGCCTAGCTCTTTAGATGCATATTTTGATACATATATTGATTTTGAAACTTTAGCTAAGAAATTTGGAAAAATGGGTGGTATTGCTCATATTAAAACTGTACTAGATCATATTCGTAAAGAAAGAGGTGAAGATAATGTTCTTTTCCTTGATTCTGGAGATACTTGGCAGGGTACTGGTGTTGCACTTAAAACTCGTGGTGAGGCTATTGTAAAAGCTCAAAATTATCTTGGTGTAGATGTGATGGTTGGTCACTGGGAATTTACTTATGGTAAAGAACGTGTAAAAGAGCTTATCGGTATGCTTGATGCAAAGTTTGTTACTCAAAATGTTGTTGGAAATGATCCATTTTCTGATGAGTATGAAGAACTTATTTTTGAACCATATACTATTGAAAAAAGAGGTGGGGCTAAGATTGGTATTATTGGACAATCTTTTCCATTTACATCAACAGCAAATCCAAAAGAGTTTACAGAGGGTTGGAGTTTTGGTTTAAGACTTGAAACACTTCAAGAATATGTAAACGAACTTAGAGATGAGCATAAAGTTGATTGTGTAGTTGTTCTTTCTCATGATGGTTTTAGCGTGGATCAAGAAGTAGCTAAAAAAGTTAATGGTATTGACTTTATTTTAAGTGGACATACTCATGACCCTTCACCAAAACCTATTGTTGTAAATGGTACTGTAATTGTTATTGCTGGTAGTCATGGTAAATATATTGGACGTTTAGATGTAGATGCTAAAAATGGTAAAGTAAATAGTTATGAATACAAACTTATACCTATAGCTTCAAATATGATTCCAGCAGATCCAAAAGGTGTTAAATTAGTAGATGAATTATACGCACCATTTGCAAAAGAGTTTAATGAGGTTCTTGGGAAAACAAAAAATATTCTTTATAAAAGAGATACTTTTTTCTCAACATTTGATCAGCTAATAAATGATGCAATTATGGATGAGATGAAGTGTGATATCTCTTTTACTCCTGGTTATAGATGGGGTACTACTGTTTTAGCAGGTGATAATATTTTAATGGATAATGTATATGAGATGTGTGGAATTACATATCCAAATGTATATACTTTTGAGTTAAAAGGTTCAAAAATATCTGCTCTTTTAGAAGATATAGCAGATAACGTATTTAATGCAAATCCACTTTATCAACAAGGTGGTGATATGAGTAGACTTGGTGGTATAACTTATAGCATAGAAGTTGGAGCAAAAGCTGGTAAACGAATTAGCAATCTAAAAGTTGGTGGTAAATTAATTGACTTGAATAAGACTTATATAGTATCATCATGGGGAGGAAACCTGCAAAAAGCTGGTGAGAATCTTCAAGAGGATAAGATAAGAGCAGTTTATGATATTACTAGAGATTATATCAAAAGACAAAAAGTAGTTGATGTAAGTAACAAAGGAAATGTTACTTTATTAGATTACGATTGTGGATGTCCAGTAGAGGGTTCTAGGAGTTGTTAGATCTAAATTAATAGTACTTTGTGCTATTAATTTAAGATAAATTTATAGAAGGATAGAAGATGAAAAATACAAAAATGTTTAAAATGAGTATGGCAACTGTAGCATGTTTAATGCTAAGTACTTCAGCTCATGCAACTTTAAAGTCAGAAAAAGTTACACTAAAAGGCAATATGCAAGTTAAGTACAATAAGCTACCTGCTTCTGTAGATACTTTAAAAGAAGCATTTACTGAAGGTATGTTTTATGGACGTATTAGAGCAAATATGTTTTATTGGGATTGGGATGAAGAAGATTATAGTACTGGTGGAAAACAAAAAGATAACAGAAACTCTGGTCTTGGCGGTAGTCTAGTTTATAAAACAGCACCTCTTAAAGGGATAAGCGGCACAGTAGGTCTTTACACTTCACAAAACTTAGGTTTTCGTATGGATAAAGATGATGTGAAGTATTCAAAAGCAGGTAAAGATACATTTTCTCGTTACAATGTTTCAACTGGTGGACATTATGGTATGACTGTTCTTGGACAAGCATATATTCAGTATGATTTTTCTAAAACTTCTATTATAGCTGGTCGTCAAATGTTTGAAACGGTATTTACAAAATCTAACGATACTAAAATGATACCAAATACATTTGATGGTATTACAGCAACTATTAAAGAGATACCAAAGACTACTATCAAGATTGGTTATCTAGCAAAACAAAAACTTCGTGATCATACTACTGCTCATGATGTTTTAGCTTTTAACCCAAATAATAAATGGGATGAGAATGATGATTCAGCAGTAAATAAAAACTTAACAGTTGATAGAATTGGTGATGATAATGAACTTTTAGTAGCATCTATTACAAATAAATCTATTAAAAACTTAAAAGCAAATATCTCTTATGCAATGGTACCAGATGTTATAAGTAACCTAACATTAGAAGCTCACTATACTATCCCTATTGGTGATTGGAAAGTTGTTCCAGGTGTAAGATATATGCAACAGTTTGATAATTTAAATGCTAATTATGCTGTAGCAAACTTAAAAGGTAAGCAACAAGGTTATGATGATCCAAATAGTTTAGATTCTAATCTTTTAGCTCTTAGAATGGACTTTAAAAAAGGTGCATTCCTTGGTCGTTTAGGTTATTCTAAAATTGCTGATGAAGCTGATATCGTAGCTCCTTGGCGTGGATTTCCTACTGGTGGATTTACTCGTGCAATGGCTCAGTATAACTGGTATGCAAATACAAAAACATATATGTTAAGACTTGGTTATGACTTTGGTAAAGCAAATATTCTTCCTGGTTTTAGTATTATGGGTAGATATGCTATTCAAGATTTTGATGACAATAAAGATGGTGTAGCAGCAGATAGTCATGTTATCCATATAGATATGCGTCAAAACATTGGTAAAAATATGGAACTTAAATTTAGACTTGGTATTGTAAGAGCTGATGATGATATTTTAAAATCTAACAGAACTTCATATAAAACAGACTACTCATACAATGAGTATCGTTTAGAACTAAACTACTTCTTTTAGGAAGTAGTTATGGGTGCTTTTGATAAATTTCTTTGTTAACTTTCTCCTACATAACAAATAACCTATTTACTCTCAAAAGCACCTTTAATATAACTACGAAAGTGAATAAAATGTTTAAAGTATTAATTATTTTACATTTCTCTCTATTACAACTATTGGCTCTTGATTGGCTTGAGTTTGAAGATGCACAAGACTTACAAAAAGAAAATTCTAAAATAATCATGATAGATATTGTTAGAAGTCATTGTCAATATTGTATAAAAATGGATAAAAATGTTTTTCAAAATAAAGATATGTCTAAATGGATTGAAGATAGATTTATACCAGTTAAAATAAACTTGGATGAAGATATATTGCCAATAGATGTTGAGGTAAGAATGACACCTACTTTTTATTTCATAGATAAAAATCAAAAGGTACTAAAAAAGATTCCTGGTTCTTGGAATATACAAGATTTCAAAGATTTAACTAAAAAAATCAAGGGAGATAGCTAATGAAGTTAATATATATTTTATTATTAATATTCTCATATAGTTTTGCAGATACTGAATTTGCAGATCCTAAACCTAGCATTATAGAACCTAGACAAATAGTTTTCTCTATTAAAAGTGCTGACGATGAAGAGATAAATCACCTATTAAGTAGTGCAAATAATGTTTTAAAGTTTTATGGTCCAGAGAATGTACACATGAGAATAGTAGCTTATTATCATGGTATAAGGATGTTGCTAAAAAAAGAGCATGATATTGCAATACGAGTTGATGCTTTAATGCAGGTTGATGTTGAGTTTGTTGCTTGTGCAAATACTATGAGAACAAAGAAGATAAAAAAAGAAGATCTTATTGAAGGTGTTGAAATTGTAACAGCTGGAATAGTTGAGATGACAGAGAGAGTTCAAGATGGTTGGGTAAATATAGTCCCATAAGTTATAGACTCTACTATTTATTAAAAAATTAAGGAAAAAAATGAAAAAATTAGTGTTAATATTTATTGCATTATTAAGTGCAAGTATTTTATCAGCAAAAGGTGATTTACATCTTTTTAGTGTAGATAATAAGGATGGTTCAATTACAACTAAACAAATTCAAAAAGCATTTGAAGATGCTGGGTTTGGTATTGGGATAAATTCAAATATGAATAAACCATTTATGCTTCAGTTTAAACAAACTGATTTTAAAGTTTATACATTACTTACAGTTTATCATAAAAAATATAGTTTTGATTTAGTAAAAAAACATTCCGATTATGGTGTATTTTTACCAATGAGTATGTCAATTTATCAAAATAAAAAAGAAAATACTTTACACCTTTCAGTTTTAACATCTGAAGCACAAGCAAAAATCCTTGGGTTTGATGACAAGTTATTAAAAACTATAGAGAATGAAGTTTTAAAAGTTGTAAAAAAAGCTATGCCAAATGCTAAACACACACTAAGTGCTGAAGCTTTAAAAGCAAGTACTTCACTTGTTACTAAATATGAATTTGATTTAGATGGTGAGGATGCTGAGGAGTCAATGGAAAATTTACTCATGAGTATTGATAATGGTTTAGAAGTTTATGGCTTTGTAGTACCTTCTAAGCTAGATGCAATGCCTAAACTTGGAAAAGATTCTAAGTATGAATATTATCAAACATATTCTATTTGTAAATTACCTGTTATTTATACAGTATCAAAAACTAGACCAGAAGCAGGAGCTTTTGCACCATGTTCATTGATGATGTATAAGAAAAAAGGTGAAGATAAAATAGTTATAGGTTTTCCAAATGTACATAACTGGATGAGTAGTGCAAAAGTACAAGATAAAGAAGCAACTGCAATTTTATTAAAAGCTCAAAAACAATTTGAAGCTATTTTAGTAGAAGCTACAGAATAGTAAAAAATAGACTTAAATATATAATTTAAGTCTATTTCCCCCTCAATAATCTTACAAGATAATTTATCTATTCCTTTTTAAAAGGAAATGAATTTCCCTATATTTTACTTTTTAGCCCCTAAAACCTTGATAATACAAGTAAGTTTGGGTACAATTCGCGTTCACTAAATATAGTTAGGCATGACCTAACGAGTTCTTTAGAAGGAAATTTATGGAAAAAATTCGTTTAAAATTGAAAGCTTATGATCATCGTGTACTTGATAGATCTGTAGCATCAATCGTTGAGGCTGTTAAGCGTACAGGCGCGGTAATTCGTGGTCCAATACCTTTACCAACAAAGATTCGTAAATATACTGTTTTAAAATCAGTTCACGTTAATAAAAAAGCTCGTGAGCAATTTGAAATTCGTATGCACGCTAGAGTTATTGATATTGTTTCTGCAACGCCAGAGACTGTAGATTCTCTAATGAAACTTGATCTTGCACCTGAAGTGGACGTTGAAGTTCGCTCTATGGACAAATAGGAGTAGTCGTGGAATATATTGTTGAAAAAATCGGTATGAGCCGTACTATCACTGTACCTAGTAAACCTGTTACTCTTTTAAGAGTTTTAGAGCAAAAAGTATGTGAAGTAAACGAAGGAACTGCAATTGTAGCTTACAATAGCGGTAAAAAAATGAATAAAGCAATTGAAGGTCAGCAAAAGAAATATAGCCTTTCATCTGAGTTTAATCGTTTTGTTACTTTAGAAGTAACAAATACTGAAGCTGGAGATTTAGATTTAGCACCTTTAGCAGAAGCTAAAGTTTTAAAATCTACTTTTACTACTAAAGGTCGCGGTTTTTCTGGTGCAATGAAACGTTGGAATTTCGGTGGTGGTCCTGCATCTCACGGTCATAGATTTGGTCGTAGAACAGGTTCTATCGGTAATGCAGAATGGCCAGGTCGTGTTATGAAGGGTAAGAAAATGCCTGGACAATATGGAAATACACAAAATAGTGTAAAAAATGAA
>Ga0256826_1001730_pt1 | contig 13545 bp, 12 predicted proteins | sample CV79metaG_FD_185975 | JGI IMG/M metagenome (GOLD analysis project Ga0256826, IMG submission 185975) | Hydrothermal vent microbial communities from East Pacific Rise, Pacific Ocean - CV79 | ecosystem: Environmental > Aquatic > Marine > Hydrothermal vents | place: Pacific Ocean: East Pacific Rise...
CTTTTTTCATCGAAAAAATGATGAGAAAAACTCTCTCCGCGGCTTCAGACTCGGTGGCTACCGAGTACCTTCATTCCAAGAAATATTTACCTAAAAATGCCAAACTCACTACGCTCAAACAGCGAAACTTTCTCAACGAGTTTAATCAAGCTCCATTCAGCCTTGTAGATGCTCTGACGCAATCAAGCAGTAACGCATTAATTAATTGTAGAAGCTAAGGCTTCTATTTTACTTCTTATCGTTTCACTACTCAATATTTTGAGGTATATTCTTACTCCTACAATATTCTTCTATTTCACTATCTTCTGTTAAAAAACTATCACAAAATTCCATTAACTCTTTTTGAGATGCTTCAATATATTTTTCATCTGCAGTTAATATTTTTTCTACAAAAGCTATAAAGTTTTCAAAATCAGTATTTACTTTAGATAACTTATCTATTGTTTTAAAATCCAATTCTTTATATTTTGATTGAAATAAAACTTTACTTTCAAAAGGATTTGCATAAAGCTCGATTATTCCGATACCAAAGGATTGATTTAACCTTTCCATTTCATCCATCAAACTACTGTTAATTTCAAGAGCCACCAAATATCCATAATTAGCCCAACTAGAATTCGAAACTGCTTGAAAATAACATTTTTTAAGTTCATAATCTGTATTTATCTCTTTTTTTACTTCATAGGAAGTTATCTTAAAAATGTCTCTAGTATTCAACACTTTTATAAACTGTTTAGTAGTGTTTGTTTGAAGCTTTAAAAAGTCAATACCAATCATGTCTGGATGTATCCATTTTTGATGATTATCACTATTGTTTTTTGATATTTCATGCAAAATTGTTTTTGAATGAATATTTTTAGAGTTTAAAAAACTTGAAAGTAATATATGTAAATCTCTTTCATGATATTTTATATTTTGTTTTATTTCTATCTTATTATTGGTATCTGACTTTAAAGCCGTAACATCTATATTTTCTTCATTCTTTGTATGATAATATAAATAATAATTTCCGTTGCCCTTTATTCTTTTTATTCTTGTATCTCCACTTCGTATAAAATTACCTAATTGAGCAGATATTGTTCTTTCAGGAGTTTTACCTTTCATAAATTCATAATAGTTATTTTTAATTAAATACTCATATACTTCAATATGTGTTGATGGTTGCTTCAATTCTTCAAGACTTTTTAACACTGCTTCTTTAATTGTCATTATTTTTATCTCACTTTTTAAATATATTTTTATTGGTATAAAGTTCTTTATTAGAAAACACTTTATTAAAATCGACATGATAAAGCACTTAATTACAAAATATATAGTTAGAGATAAATGCCTTAGCATTTACATTTACATTTATTAATGCGTTACCGCTTGAGAAGTGTAGAACCTCTGCAGAGCTGAAAGAACAAGGGGAATAAAGGTATTCGACAACTATCGAACTCGAAGCCGTGGAGAGAGGTTTTCGCTTCCTTTTTTCGGCGAGAAAAGAATGGACACGTTAAAAGAAAAGTACTTGCAATAAAAACAGAGTACTCTCAAGCAACTAAAAGTAAAACAAGCCCAACAAAAGCAGGCATCCCTTGAATAAAAAAGATATGTCTATTAATAGAAACTCCCCCATAGACCCCAGCCAAAAAAATACAAAACAAAAAAAACATTGTAATATGAGCCCCAGCATGAACTTAATATAAGCTAGTTTTATTCTTGAGTAAGAGACTCCACTTGTTTAATACTTTTATAGAACTCAACATCATCGAACACGCCATTTCTATTTAAATTGAGAAGTTGTTGGGTATCTCTTTCTTTTGCTATTATAACAATTTTTATATCTTGTTCTTTTAATTTTACAATCAAGTCTTTTAATGTAAAAATAGCAGTCAAATCTATAAATGGCACATTTGTAATATCAATAATAAATCTTTTTATATCTAAGATTGAACTCGTTTTATCTTCAAAAGATAGACTTGAACCAAAGAAAAATGCACCATCGATTTTTAAAATTCTTGTTTCTTTATCAACATTATATTTTACATCTGAGCTTTGGTTGTCTAATACAATTTTGGTCTCTTTGGTGATTCTATATACTATAAGCAGTGAAGATAAGACAATACCAACACCAACAGCTGTAATCAGATCAATAAATACTGTAACAAAAAACACTATAAGCATAACACTCAAATCACTTTTAGGGGCTTCTTTCCAAACACTTAAAAACCTATAATCTAAAATATCAATACCAACTTTTATTAAAATTCCAGCGAGTATTGCTATAGGTATTTTTGAAGCGAGGGGAGCCAAGAACAGTACTACAAGCAACAATATCACGCCATGAAACATACCTGAAATTTTATTTGTACCACCACTTTTAACATTAATCACAGTTCTCATAGTAGCACCAGCACCGGGAATTGCTCCAAAAAGACCACAAAGTGCATTTCCGATACCTTGACCTATAAGTTCTTTATTTGGTTGATGTTTTGTATTGGTTATTGAGTCTGCTACTATTGAAGTAAGTAGTGTATCTAACATTCCCAAGACGGCTAAGGTAAAAGCTAATGTAATAACTATTTTGGCATTTGAAAAACTTATTGATGGCACAATCATGTCTGGCAAACTTGTTGGAATTGTCCCTATGGCATCAATATTTAAATTCAGATACAAACTAATAGGCGTTAAAATAAACAAAGCGATCAAAGGGGTAGGTATTAACTTAGCTATCTTTGTTGGCGTAAAGAACATAATAACAAGAGTTGCACTAGCAATGCCAAAAGCACTAAAGTTGGTTTGTGAAATATGTGAAGATAATAATATTAATACATTAATGGTCGAAGCATCACTTTGAACTCCTAAAAAAGGATTGATTTGTAAAATTATTATTATAATACCTATTCCGCTCATAAAGCCAGAAATAACAGGATAAGGGATATATCTTATAGATTTTCCAATTTTCAATATACCAAATAATATTTGAAAGACACCTGCTAGTATAATTGTCGTTGCTATGAGATGAATATCACTATGTAAACTAATAACGGCAGATGCTATCACTACAGTCATAGGACCAGTTGGCCCTGAAATTTGGGTAGGTGTTCCTCCAAAAAGTGAGGCAAAAAAACCTAAAATGATAGCTCCATAAATCCCAGCAGTAGGTCCTAAACCACTAGCAACTCCAAATGCCAAACCAAGAGGCAAAGCAATAATAGCAGCTGTCAAACCACCTAATAAGTTTTTTTGTAGCTCTAATTTCATTTTTGCAATTCTTCTTTGTATGTGTGTTTAATGCTTAGATTATTTTATTCAATCTAGGAAACAGAGTATAGGAAAATTTTTGTCTATACTATTAACTGAAGCTATAATAGCATTATCATCTTTTTCTAAGCTTTGATTACGCTCTAACCAACAAAAAGTACAACAAGCACAACTAAAGAAGGTAGTCCCTGAATAAAAAAGATGCGTTTATTAACAGAAAATCCTCCATAAAGTCCCGCTAAGAAAGTACAGCACAAAAAGAACATTGTAATATGAGTCCCAGCTTGCATATCAGGATAAAACAACCCAAACAATAGACCAGAAGCTAAAAACCCATTATATAGGCCTTGATTAGCCGCAAGAACCTTAGTTCTCTCAGCTTCTTCAAGCGTATTATGGAAGATTTTTCTTCCTGTTTTTTTAGTCCATAAGAACATCTCTAGATATAAAAACGCAAAATGTTCTAAGGCGATAAAAAGAACTAAAACCATAATAAGTGTCTGCATTTTTTTCTCCTGTTTACACTTATTATAGCAGAGTTTAAAAGTTAGTTAGCCAACTCTTTTCTGACGATATTTACTGCTTCAACCATGTTAATTAAACTCGGTTTAACTTCCTCCCATTTACGTGTTTTAAGACCACAGTCAGGATTAATCCAGAGCTGTTTTTGAGGTAAGACTTCAAGCAAAAGTTTTATCTGTTTTACTATCTCATCTACACTTGGAATTCTTGGTGAATGGATGTCATAAACCCCTGGTCCTACCTCTTGTTTATACCCGACCTCTTTAAAGATTTTTAAGAGCTCATTCCCACTTCGTGCCGTCTCAATGGAAATAACATCTGCATCCATATTTTCAATGGTTTCAATGATGTCATTAAATTCACTGTAACACATATGGGTATGAATTTGGGTGTCAATATTTGCTGAACTTACAGCAATTTTAAAGTCTCGTACTGCCCATTTCTCATAGACTTTAATTTTCTCTTTACGTAGTGGATAGCCCTCTTTAAAGGCAGCTTCATCAACTTGAATAATTTTAATACCTGCATTTTGAAGGTCATCTATTTCATCACTTAAGGCTACGGCTATCTGTTTAGAAACTTCATCTCTAGGTTTATCATCTCTTACAAAAGACCAGTTTAAAATGGTAACAGGACCCGTTAACATTCCCTTCATTATCTTTTTAGTTTTACTTTGAGAAAACTTCATCCACTCTACGGTCATTGCTTTTGGACGGCTAATATCTCCAAAAATAAAAGGTGGCTTCACACAACGACTTCCATACGATTGAACCCAGCCATTTTGAGAAAAACCATAGCCTTTTAGCTGCTCACCGAAGTACTCAACCATATCATTTCGTTCTGGTTCACCATGCACTAAAACTTCTAAACCACACTCTTCTTGAAAGTTAATACAATCGACAATATACGCCTTCATCTGAGCCTCATAATCTTCTAAAGAGATTTCAGAACTTTTAAAATCTCGTCTTGCCTTTCTCACCTCAGGTGTTTGCGGAAAAGAACCAATACTTGTTGTAGCTAAGTCACTGTAAGCCAAAGCCTCTTTTTGAATTTTAATACGTTCTTCGTAACTGCCTTCACGATTTAGTTTACTTAGAGCTTCCACTCTGTCTTGAACAACTTTATCGTGAATAAGAGTCGAATTTTTTCGACTCTCATTAGCTTGTATGTTTTGTATTAGCAAGGTGTTTTCACCCTTATTAAGACATCCTACACCTTGGTAAAAAAGTTTAGAAAGTAAAGTAAGTTCATCTAGTTTTTCTACAGCGTAACTCAACCAGTTTTTAATCTCTTTGTCCATCTTAATTTCATGTTTAAGGGTAAAGGGAGTGTGAAGCAAAGAACATGAAGAACTAATAATAATTTTTTCTTTATTTATATTTTTAGCAATTACTTCTAAAAGCTCAGCACTTTTTTTAAGGTCGTTTTTCCAAATATTTCTGCCATCAACTACACCAGCGATAAGTTGTTTTTTACTCTGACTAATAAGTTCAAGTGAGTCTATATTTTCTTGTCCATACAAGAAGTCTAAGCCAAGCCCCCATACAGGTGTATTTACCAATACTTTTGTTGCTTCAGTTGAGTGTTCAAAATATGTTGTCACAATGATTTTAATCTTTGAACTCACTGTAGCTAAAATATCATAAGTCGGTTTAATCAAACTCAGTACCTTTACCTCATTGTCTTTCACAAAAATCGGCTCATCTATTTGAACAATAATCTCATCATCTAGCTCTGAGATTTCTTCTAAAAGTTTCTTGTAAACAGGAACAATTTTTCCTAAAAGTTCATACGTATCTCCACCATCTATACGTTTAGACAGACCTAAGTAAGTAATAGGACCAATAAGATTTATTTTTGTCTTTATGCCTAAGGCTTTTGCTTCTTTGTACTCCTTTAAAACCTTGTCTGCATTAAGAGAGTAAACATCTTCTAAAGAGAGCTCAGGAACGATGTAATGGTAGTTTGTGTTAAACCATTTAGTCATCTCCATTGCTACGCTTTCTTTGTTTCCTCTTGCCATTGAAAAGTAAAGTTCTTCATTTTCAAGTTCACAAAAACGTTGAGGAATAGCTCCTAGCATTATACTTGTGTCTAGAACTGTGTCATAGTAAGAGAAGTCATTTGAACTAATAAACTCTATACCTGCATCTTTTTGATAGTTCCAATGTCTCTTTTTAAGTTCACTAGCAACAACTTCTACTTCATCAAATGTACTTTTTTTTGCCCAAAAGCTTTCTAATGCTTTTTTTAATTCTCTATGTTCACCAATTCTTGGGAAACCTACTACGTATGTATTATTATGTGTTGACATGTTTATATCCTTGTCTTTTTTATTTTTATAAAATTTGTATTATGAAAAAAGGATTATAAAGGAGGATGAACACCGGTTCTACGAAAGGCAAAACAGACAGTATAAAAAGGGCAACGGGGAATAAATGTGTTTATTAAGAGGGTTAGACGTGTTTTTAACTTGTAAAAACAGTTACAGTGGCAAGGTTTGGCATTAAGGACAGAGATATTCTGTAAAATATCATCAGGAGGGTCTTCTTCTAAATCCTCATCTTGATCTGATAATTTTTTATACGCAAGGGAGTGAATGGCAGAAGTCTGGCTTTGAAGTGTACTCAGAACTGAGTGTGCTAGAACAGATGAAAAAGTAAAATAGTTTTTTCCAAAGCCTTTAGGTGACATTCAACATTTCCTTTGCTGTATATTTTTATGAAAGTATATCAAAGTTCTACGACTTTTCTAAATTAAGTAGTTTTTCTTTTGTTTCTAAGCCACCAGCATATCCTATTAATTTACCATTGGTTCCAATGATTCTATGACAAGGGATGATAATAGAGATGGCATTGGCACCATTAGCATTAGCAACTGCTCGCACTGCCTTCTTATTTTCAATGCTCTTGGCTAGGTCTAAATACGAAGCCGTTTTTCCATAAGCAATATTAAGCAAGGCATTCCAAACACTTTTTTGAAATTCTGTTCCCACCATTAAAAGCTTAATATCAAAATGTGTTCGTTCTTGCTTAAAGTACGCTTCTAACTGTTTAATGGTTTCATCTATTACAACAGAGTCTTCTTCACTGTAAGTCGTATTCAAACCTTTTTGAAGTCGTCTATCTAGACCCTCTCTATTTTTACGGTAGCGATAATCTAAAAGACATAAGCAATCACCATAAGAGCCTAAGATAAATTCTGTGCCTAAGGCTTTATAATACTTGATACAAATCTTTTTAGCAGAAGTCAGCAAGAAGACCTTCTCTTAAAGATTGGGCTGTTTCAGGACCTTGTAACTTTTCCGCAATAGCGATAGCAAAACACATAGCCGTTGCCGGTCCACGAGAGGTCATTACATTTCCATCAATAACAACCTTTTTATCAGAAATGTAACCTTCAAGACGAATCTCATTTTCTACTGAAGGGTAACAGGTATAGTTTTCATTTAAAACACCTGCCTTATTTAGCGCAAAGGGTGCTGCACAAATAGCCCCTATCATCTTATTTTTAGCCTTCATCTCTTTAAGTAGTCTTTGCACATCTTCATCCTCAGCTAAAGCATGTGTTCCATCCCAACCACCAGGAAGGACGATCATGTCAAAGTCATCACTTTTCATATCTGCAACAATGGCATTAGCTTTAATAGTGATACCATTAGAACCCTCAACCTGCTTCTTCTTTACACCGGCAACTACAACCTCCATATCTGCACGTCTAAGTACATCAATTAAAGTAACAGCTTCTATCTCTTCAAAACCTTTAGCTAGGGGAATTAGTATTTTTTTTCGACTCATTATTTTTCTTTTTATTGGATTTTTTTGAACATTTAACAAATTCACTGATAAGTTTTCCATAACCCTGAACAGTTACAGATTTCATCATACTGTTTTTATCTGAAAACTGCATTTTATAATAAAGTATTTTTCCTTGTGATAAGGTTTTATGAAGGTACAGTCTTCCTTTTTTCATCGATGAACTTAGGTTGTAAATCCGTTTGGCTGACGTTCTTAAGTAAGAACCATCTGTTTTAATATAAAACTCAAAATAGGTTTTAGCTTGTTCTTCTTTAGCAAGTTTAATATCTGCTCTGTAAATAGACTTACATTGGTAAGTTACTCCATTTTCAAAGGCAAAAAGGGGTAGAACAAGTAGACATAAAAGAAGGTATTTCACTTTAGTTTCCTTGTTTTATTTTTTTGAGTAGTTTGGTAAACTTAGCTTCACGTTTTTGACTTTTACGTAAAAAGCCCTTTTCATCAAATGTATACGTTCCTTGTTTATTAAATGCCTGTAAAAACTTTAAGTCTACGCGTTCTTTTAAGGGTAAGACGCGTGAGCTTAAGTTGTCTAAGACTAAGAACTCATTTTTAAAACTGTACAAAAGCACCATATGATAACGGTTAGAATACATATCTTTTACTACCGCATAAAAAAGCTCTTTTTCGCTAAATCCTAAAGAGAGAAATGTGAAAAACTTTAGACTTACATAATCTTCACAATCCCCTTTACCAATGAGTAAAAATTCTTTTGGACTTGCCCAGTAGTCATCATCTTTATACGTATACGCATCGTACTGACCTAGCATACCATTAAGATAATAATTTATACGAATAAGTTGGTTTTCTTTTGAAAAACTTTTCCATTTTTCATAATGTTCATTATAGTCATTAACTCTTAGTAGTGCAGAAGAAGTATATTTTTGTTTTATTAAAGGAAGCTCATTTTTTGAAATGAGAATAGGGTTTTGAGCGAGGAGTATAACTTGTGCTAAAAAGAGACCTAAGAAGAGTCTCTTTAACATCTATTTTACTTTTTCTAAGTATTCACAATCTACAGTATTTACTTTTACAATGTCACCCGTTAAGATGTGGTAAGGAATCTGAATAACAGCGCCTGTTTCAAGTGTTGCAGGTTTTTTAGAACCACTTGTTGTGTCACCTTTATCTTTAGGACCAGTTTCAGTAATTTCAAGTTCCATTGTTTCAGGTGCTTGAACAGAGATAGCAATGTTGTTATGAAAAATAATTTCTACATTAATTCCATCTTTAAACCATTTACTGGCTTCGTCACAAGCATCATATTCAAGTCCTAGTTGATCATAAGTGTCGTTGTCCATAAACTGGTACATATCACCATCATCATAAAGGTACTGCATTGTTTTATGTTCTAAATTTGGAACTTCAAACTTATCACCAGCATGAATAGTTTTTTCAACAACCTTACCATTAGTAAAACTTTTTACCTTACAACGTACAAAAGCTGCACCCTTACCTGGTTTAACGTGTTGAAATTCAACTACCTTATAAGGAACGCCAGAAATTTCTAAACGTACACCTTTTTTGATATCACCCATACTGATTACAGCCATAATGTATTCCTAATTGTCTTTTTTAGAATTTTAGCGAAATGTTCCTTGTTTTACAAATATCTATTTTTTGACACCTCAAATCCTCCGCTAAGCCCCTAGTTACCTTATGTATCAAAGTTTTATCACATAAAAATAATATATCTATTTACCAAGCATAATTTCAGCTTTAATCACCTAAAATAGATATAACAATTATTTATGGGGGATCCAAATGAATTACACAGCAAAGATTATGGCAGTACTCCTGCTACAACTACCTTTGTACGCACTTACACTACCTGAGGCTGTTGAACAGACCTTAGCTACCAACCCACAAATGCAAAAAAGCATTAGTGATTATATCGCTATTGAAAATGATTTAGATATTGCTAAATCAGGATGGCGACCAACCTTAGACTTTCGTGGTGGAATTGGGGAAGAACACACCGAAAAGATTAAAGGATTATCACCACAAGATGAAGATTTGACTCGTAAAGAAGCACTTCTCATTGCTAAACAAAATCTATTTGAAGGGTTTGGAACTGAGTCTGATATTAACGAACAGACTGCTCGTGTAAATGCTTCTCGTTATGGAGCTATGCAAGATGCAAACAGCATTGGTCTACGTACTACAGAGGTTTACCTTCAAGTCATTCGTCAAAAGAAAATACTTAACCTTTTGCTTTCAAATGTAAAAACACACGAACGTATTTATAAGATGATTAAACAAAAAACAGAGTCAGGACTAAGCCGTCGTTCAGACTTAGAACAGACCCGTGGTCGTCTTGCACTTGCTTACGCTAACTACATTTCTCAACAGAACAACTACCAAGATGCAATGACTAACTTTGAAAGAGTTTATGGAACCGTAGTTTCATCTGCTGACATGAATACACCAGAACTTCCACTACTTCCAGCTTCTGATGTTGCAGGGCTTATCCACGTGGCTGAACAGTTCTCACCTACACTTATTATTCAACGTTCAAACATTACTACTCAAGAAGCTCGTGCTAAAAAGGACAAACAAGGGTTTTACCCAATCATTGACTTAGAGCTTTCGGGTGAGTTCAATGAAGATTTAGACGGTATTCAAGGTGAAGATGAGAGTTACCAAGCCATGCTTCGTCTTAACTATAATCTTTATGGTGGTGGAAATGATGAATCTACCCGCGTTAAAAATCTTCAATTAATCACCTCTGAAAAAGAGTCTTTTAATGAGCAACAACGTGCAGTGAATGAGAAAATAAGACTCGCGTACACAGCAGACAGAATCTTAGCCAACCAAATCAGATGTCTTAAAATTCACACCAAACAAACACGTAAAACAGCAGACTCGTATGCCAAAGAGTACCAACTTGGACGTAGAACACTACTTGACCTTTTAAATACGGAACTCGAATATAACAGCGCTCAGCAATCTGTTGAAAATGCTACTTATGACCGCCTTTTTGCACGTTACAGAATTTTAGAAGCAAGTGGTGTCTTGCCTTTTGTTTTACAGAACAGTGTTGCTGAACGTGTAAATGCAGACGCTCCAGAGAACCTCGCAACCGTAGAAGAATCTACTGAAATTCAACTTCGTGGAGAAGTGGATGAATTTATGGACGTAAACCTAATTTGCAAAGACCTTGAAGACAACACTCAAGCCTCAGTGACTTTACCCGCTCACTTAACACAAAATTTATAGGGCTAAGATGCCAACATCTACTGACCCACTTTTAGAATGTCTGGTGATTCTCACCAAACTTTACAACCGACCTTTTACAGCTGAAGCACTCACAGGAGGGCTTCCCATTGAAGATGGTCGAACCACTCCTGAACTCTTTTCTATTCACCATTCTAAGGCAAACTTTTCTCGTGCGGCTAAACATGCAGGTTTTGCTTCTGAGTTAGTAAAACGCGACTTAGACTCCATTTCAACGATGGTACTTCCCTGTATCCTTGTTTTAAAAGATAAACAAGCTTGTATTTTAAAAGAGATTGATACTAAAAATTCTAAGTTTAAAATCATCCTTCCTGAAGTAGCCGACGGTGAAGAGTGGATAAACAAAGAAAAGCTTGAAGAGCAGTATCTTGGTTTTTCTTTCTTCTTAAAACCCCAACGTGACTCTAATTTAAGAACCGAAGCCATGCATGTTGACAGAGAAAGCCATTGGTTTTGGGGCACCTTAACCAAGTCAACCTCTATTTACAGAGATGTTATCATTGCTTCTATTTTAATTAACCTTTTTGTACTTGCTACACCTCTATTTACAATGAACGTTTATGACCGTGTTGTTCCTAACGGAGCAGTTGAAACTATGTGGGTTCTTGCCATTGGTATCTTGTCCGTCCACTTTTTTGACATGGCTTTAAAACTCATTCGTACCTACTTTTTAGAAAATGCAGGGAAGAAGTCTGATGTAATTATGTCTTCCATTCTTTTCAACAAAGTCATGAATCTTAAGATGGAAGTTAAACCCAAGTCGGTAGGTTCTTTTGCAAATAATCTTAAAGAGTTCGACTCCATTCGTAACTTTATTACATCGTCTAGTGTCGCAGCTCTCATTGACCTGCCTTTTATTTTCTTGTTTCTTGCCGTTACGTACTACATTGCAGGGCTTGTAGTGATGGCACCTATTTTTATTATCTTATTAATTGTCTTTTACTCTTTAATCGTTAAGGGTCCTTTACAAAGAAGTATCGAAAGCACCTACGAAGCAGCTTCACATAAGAACGCTGTACTCATTGAGACTCTAAGCTCTTTGGAAACTATTAAAACTATGGGTGCAACAGGACATGCTCAGTACAAATGGGAAGAAGCGACAGGTGAGATTGCTCAAAAGAGCCTAAAGTCTAAAACCTTGTCTGCTTCTATTTCAACCGTTACTACCTTTTTAATTCAAGTCAATACCATTGCGGTTTTAATTATTGGGGTTTACCTTATTGCAGACAATGAACTCAGTATGGGTGGGCTTATTGCTGCGGTAATCTTAACCTCTCGTGCCATTGCACCCTTAGGTCAAGTAGCAGCTTTACTTTCTAATTATGAACAGACCCGAACTGCTTATGCTTCTTTAAACAACATTATGAACATGCCAGTAGAGCGTCCTGAAAATAAAAACTATGTTCAGCACTCTAACATCGAAGGTAAGATTGAATTTAAAGATGTCTGCTTTACCTACCCTAACCATGAAAAAGAGATTTTAAAGAACCTCTCTTTTGTAATTTACCCTGGTGAACATGTTGCCATTATTGGGCGTGTGGGTTCAGGTAAAACAACCATTGAAAAATTACTTATGGGACTTTACCAACCTACTTCAGGCTCTATTTTGATTGACAACATTGATATTAACCAAATAGACCCGACAAATCTTCGTAAGAACATCACCTATGTTCCTCAAGACATAGCCCTGCTTCGTGGAAGTTTACGCGACAACATTGTGTACAAGATGCCGCATGCAAGTGACGATGAAATTTTAGCCGCTGCTTATCTTGGAACAGTTGACCAGTTTGTAAACTCTCATCCTAAGGGTTTTGACATGGAAATTGATGAACAAGGGGCTAGTCTTTCAGGTGGGCAAAAACAAAGCGTTGCCATTGCAAGAGCTTTCATTCATTCAACACCTATAATTATTTTAGATGAGCCTAGTAATGCCATGGATTCAACAACAGAAGCCTTACTCATTAAACGTCTTTCTACTAAAATCAAAGGAACAACTACCCTGACGGTTACGCATAAGACCTCCCTACTTGCCTTATGTAATCGTATTATTTTACTAGATGATGGAAAAATTATTCAAGACGGTAAAAAAGCAGATGTGGTAAAAGCTTTAAATGAAGGAGGGAAAGTATGAACAAGTACTCGCAAGATGACTTAAAGTACATGGACTCTCTTTCCGCAGCAGTTGTTCAAAAGTCAAGTACTAAGACCAAATATATTTTATGGATTTTTGCAGTGTTTATTATTTGGGCCTTACTTTGGGCAAATTATGCCAATGTAGATGAGCTTGCACGTGGTCAAGGTCGCGTTATTCCTTCTAAAAAAATTCAAATTGTGCAAAATCTCGAAGGTGGAATTATTGCTGATATTTTAGTCGATGAAGGAGAAGCTGTTGCAAAAGGGCAAGTCCTCGTGAAAATTGATGACACAAAGTTCTCTTCTTCTTATGAGGAAAATTTTCTTCGTATATTAGAACTCAAGGCAAAAATGATTCGTCTTAATGCTGAAGCAGAAGGCAAAAAGTTCAAGGTTTCTAAACAGATTAAAGAGCAGATGCCTGCATTAATCAGTCACGAACAGAGTCTTTTTAACACCAATAAAAATCAGCTCAAACAGCAAATCAACATCTTACAAGAACAGGTAAATCAACGAACGCAAGAGTTAACAGAAGCCCGAGCAAAACGTGACCAACTCACTGTTTCACATAACCTGATTAAAGAAGAGG
>Ga0256826_1001732_pt1 | contig 13542 bp, 9 predicted proteins | sample CV79metaG_FD_185975 | JGI IMG/M metagenome (GOLD analysis project Ga0256826, IMG submission 185975) | Hydrothermal vent microbial communities from East Pacific Rise, Pacific Ocean - CV79 | ecosystem: Environmental > Aquatic > Marine > Hydrothermal vents | place: Pacific Ocean: East Pacific Rise...
TTTCCGACAAAAACACAAATAAGACAAGCATTCTTCGCTGTTTTTCTAGTCGTAACCGTTATATCAATTTTTTTAGCACTTGTTGACTTATTAATGTCATCTATTGTAACAGCAGTAGTTGGTTAATAGTATGGCACTACAATGGTATGCGATTCAGGTATATTCTGGAAGCGAACAGTCTGTAAAAAAAGGTATTGAACTTTTAGCAGTTGAAAATGGTATCGAAGATAAAGTAGAGAATATTATTGTTCCTACAGAAGAGGTTATCGAGGTTAAAAATGGAGAGAAAAAGATTACTGAACGTGTTCTATACTCTGGTTACGTTTTTGCTCATGTTGATTTAGATACTGATCTTTGGCATAAAGTTCAATCTCTGCCTCGTGTTTCTCGTTTTATTGGGGAAGGTAAAACAGCAACACCTCTTACAAGTAAGGATATTAAGCTTATTCTTGACAAAATGGAGAAAAAAGAGGCTCCACGACCTAAGGTTGACTTTGAAAATGGTGAAATGGTTCGTATTATTGATGGACCTTTCTCTAACTTTACAGGAATGGTAGAGGAGTATGACCTTGACCATGGAAAACTTAAATTGAATGTTTCAATTTTTGGGCGAAATACACCTGTAGAGATTCTTTATACTCAAGTAGAGAAAATTTTATAATATATCTATATATAGGGCTAATCGTTAAGATTACCCCTATTTGAAGTTTCAATAATAAAAATTCAATATTTTTATTATTGAAGTTTTTATTTTTATATAAATAAACGACTATTTAATCTAAGGAGACAAAGATGGCAAAAAAAGTAACTGAAAAGTTCAAAATGATGATTCCTGCTGGATCAGCAAACCCATCGCCACCTGTAGGACCAGCACTTGGTCAACGTGGTGTTAATATTATGGAATTCTGTAAAGCATTTAATGAAAAAACAAAAGACAAAATGGGATTTAAAGTTCCAGTTGTTGTTACTGTATATGCAGACAGAAGTTTTACATTTGAGACAAAACAACCACCTGCATCAGAGTTGATTCTTAAAGCAGCAAAGTTAAAAAGTGGTTCAGATAATCCACTTAAAAACAAAGTAGCAACATTAACAACAGCTCAAATTGATGAGATTGTTGAGATGAAAATTGCTGACTTAAATACAGATGACAAAGAGATGGCAGCAAAAATTATTGCTGGTACATGTCGAAGTATGGGTGTAGAAATCGCTGACTAAGTGATTTTTTGAGTAGCCAGATTTTTATAATTTGGTTCTTTTAAATGACCACTAAAAAGTGGGAGATTGATTATCGTGGAGATATAGATGGCAAAAAAAGTAAGTAAAAAAAGAGCATCGCTCTTAGAGAAAATAGAAGTAGAAAAAAACTATTCAGTAGATGAAGCAACAGCTCTTTTAAAAGAGTTGAAATCAGCTAAATTTGATGAAACTGTTGAGATTGCATTAAACTTAAATGTTGACCCAAGACATGCAGACCAGATGTTAAGAGGTTCTGTTGTTCTTCCAAATGGAACAGGAAAAACAGTTAGAGTTGCAGTTTTTGCAAAAGATGACAAAGCCGATGAAGCTAAAGCAGCAGGTGCTGATTTGGTGGGTTCAGATGAACTTATTGAGCAGATTAAAGAGGGTGTAATTAACTTTGATACTGTTATTGCAACTCCAAACATGATGGGTACACTTGGTAAAGTAGCTAGAATTTTAGGACCAAAAGGTTTAATGCCTAACCCTAAAACTGGTACTGTTACTATGGATGTGGCAAAAGCAGTTACAGAAGCTAAAGGTGGAAAAGTTAACTTTAGAACCGATAAAAAAGGTAATATCCACGCTGGTATTGGTAAAGTAAGTTTTGGTGCTGATAAAATTAAAGAGAATTTAGAGACTTTTATTCAGACCATTAACAAAGTTAAACCAGCATCTGCTAAAGGACGATATATCTTAAATGGTGCGTTGTCTTTAACTATGAGTCCAGCTGTAACACTTGATACAACTGAACTTTTAGAGATGAAAGCAAAATAAGCCTAAAGCTTAGGATATTTGTCTGTTCATTCCCACCAAAATGGTGGGAACGAGAGAGAGTATCTTTTCCTTTATGCTTGGCATAACTAATCTAGACTAAAGATAATAGGGGCGAAAGCTTAATATAAAACTTTGAAAAGAGTTTGTTGGTTAAATAACCACCCTTTTAGAGGTCGAAAGGAGAAAAAATGACTAGAACAGAAAAAGAAGCTATTGTAAATGAACTTACTTCAGCGTTTACTGAACAAGGTGCTGTAATCGTATGTGATTACAAAGGTATGACAGTAGAAGCATTAGAAGGTGTTCGAGCTTTAGCTAGAGAGAATGATGTTCAAGTAAGAGTAGTTAAAAATACACTTGCTGGAATCGCTCTTAAAAATGCAAACTGTGAAGAGATGGAGCTTGTTGATAACAACATCTTTATTTGGGGTGAAGATCAAATTGCTACTTGTAAAGTAGCTGATAAATCTGCACAAGCAAATAAAGACCATTTTTCAATCAAATCTGGTGTAATCGAATCTAAAGTTGCTGACTTAGTAACAATTGAAGCGATGGCTAAACTTCCAGGTAGAGATGAACTTCTTGGTATGTTACTTAACACTTGGAATGGTCCAGTACGTAACTTTACTATTGGTCTTCAAGCATTGGCAACAAAACTAGAAGAAGAGGCGTAGGTTCGATTTTATCGAACATTTTATTGAGTAGGGTGCTACTCTTTATGAATTATTAATAAATATAGAATGATTAAAGGAATTAATTATGGCAACAACTAAAGAAGACGTTTTAGAATTTATCTCAAACTTGTCAGTACTTGAGCTTTCTGAGCTTGTAAAAGAATTTGAAGAGCATTTCGGTGTATCTGCTCAAGCTACTGTAGTAGCTGGTGGTGCAGTAGCTGAAGCAGTTGAAGAGCAAACAGAGTTTGATGTTGTTCTTACAGATGCTGGTGCTAAGAAAATTAATGCTATTAAAGTTGTAAGAGCTATTACAGGTCTTGGACTTAAAGAAGCAAAAGCTGCTGTTGAAGGTGCTCCAACTACTCTTAAAGAGGCAGTATCTAAAGAAGAAGCTGAAGAGCTTAAAAAACAAATTGAAGATGCTGGTGCATCTTGTGAGCTTAAATAAGGTTTCTCCTTATTTTTGGCTTTTAGTGATACTCCCTTTGGAGTATCCTAAAAATTATAAAAAACCTTTCTTCTACTGCATTAGTAACAGTAGATTATAACTCTTGTATTGCATTAGTAACAGTACAAAATCAAAATATTATCATTATCAGTAAGATTTTTTCTATAGATATATTGACAAGCTATTGTGCGATAGTTTTTTTGTATATCTATACATTTATTTAATTAACATAACATACTATTAATAAGGTTCGCCCATGTTAAACTCTTTACATTCTGGAAATAGACTTCGTGTTGATTTCTCTAAGACCCCTCGACAGATTGCTGTTCCTAACTTGTTACAACTTCAACAAAAATCATATGATGACTTCTTAATGATAGATTCTAAAAATAGAACAGAATCAACCATTGAAAAAGTTTTTCGTTCAGTTTTCCCACTACACGATCACCAAAATAGATTATCTTTAGAGTATAAAGGTTCTGAAATTGTTCAGCCTAAGTATACAATTCGTGAGTGTATGGAACGTGGATTAACCTACTCTGTATCATTAAAAATGAATATATCTTTAACCATCTGGAACCGTGATGAGAAGAGTGGTGAAAAACTTGATGCAAAAGAGATTAAAAATCAAGCTGTATATGTAAGAGATATTCCACTAATGACAGACCGAACATCATTTATTATTAATGGTGTTGAGAGAGTTGTTGTAAACCAACTTCACCGTTCTCCTGGGGTTATCTTTAAAGAGGAAGAGGCAACTACTGTTGTTAACAAACTTATCTACTCTGCACAGATTATCCCTGATAGAGGTTCATGGTTATATTTTGAGTATGATGCAAAAGATATTTTATATGCAAGAATTAATAAAAGAAGAAAAATCCCTGTAACCATTCTATTTAGAGCCTTAGACTACTCTAAAGAGGATATTATGAAACTATTCTATGCCTCTAAAGAGATTTTTGTAAGAGACAATAGATTTGTAACAAAATTTTCGGTAGAAGAGTTCTCTGGACGTGCTCCTTATGAGATTCGTGATTTAGATGGAGAGATTGTTGTTGCTGCTTCAAAACGTTTGACAAAGAAAAAAGCTCAAAAGCTTATTGATGAAGGGTTAGAGTGGGTAGAGTATCCATTAGATGTTCTTATTGAACGACACCTCTCTCGTCCTGTTATTGATCAAGAGAGTGGAGAGGTTCTTTTTGATGTTGTAACAGGTATGGATGAGCTTAAGTTGAAAAAACTTATCGATGCAGGTGTTGAATCGTTCCATATTGCTAATGACTTGGCAGAGGGTTCTGATAACTCTATTATTAAATCATTTATTGCTGACCAAGAGTCGCTTCGATTGCTTAAGCAGACAGAAGAGATTGAAGATGAGAATCAATTGGCTGTTATTCGTATCTACAAAGTGATGAGACCTGGTGAACCTGTAACTGCTGAAGCTGCAAAAAGCTTCTTGAAACAGCTCTTTTTTGACCCAGAGAGATATGATTTAACAAAAGTTGGTCGTATGAAGATGAACCACAAATTGGGTCTTAATGTTCCTGAATATGTAACGGTTATGACTGCTGAAGATATTATTCATACTGTAAAATATCTATCTAAAGTTAAAAACGGTTCAGGGCATATTGATGACCGTGACCACCTTGGTAACAGAAGAATTAGAGCAATTGGTGAGCTTCTTGGTAATGAGCTATATAATGGTCTTACCAAGATGCAAAAAGCGATTAAAGATAAGATGACAACACTCTCTGGAACACTGGATGAGTTGATGCCTCACGATTTGGTTAACTCTAAGATGATTACAAATACCATTTTAGAGTTCTTCTCGTCAGGACAGTTATCACAATTTATGGACCAAACAAACCCACTTTCAGAAGTAACCCATAAAAGAAGACTTTCTGCTCTTGGAGAGGGTGGTCTTGTTAAGGAACGTGCTGGTTTTGAAGTTCGGGATGTTCACCCAACTCACTATGGTAGAATCTGTCCAATTGAGACTCCAGAGGGTCAGAATATTGGTTTGATTAACACCCTTGCTACTTATGCAAAAGTAAATGATCTTGGATTTATTGAAGCACCTTATAATAGAGTTATTGATGGTGTCATTCAAGAAGAGATAGTCTATTTAACAGCAACTCAAGAGGAAGATTTGGTTATTGCACCTGCCTCTACAGAGATTAAAGATAGAACTATTGTTCATGACCTAATTGAGACCAGATGTAATGGAGAGATTCTTCTTAATGAGACCAAAAAAGTTTCACTGATTGATATTTCACCATTGATGGTTTCAGGTTCAGCAGCAGCATTGATTCCATTCTTAGAACATGATGATGCTAACCGTGCCTTGATGGGTTCAAACATGCAACGTCAAGCTGTGCCTCTTCTTAAGACTGATGCACCAGTAGTTGGAACAGGTATGGAAGCGATTGTATCTCGTGATGCTTGGGAATCAGTAAAAGCAAAAAGACCAGGGCGTGTAGAGAAAGTTGACTCTAAAAATATCTATATTTTAGGAGAAGATGACGGAGGCGTATATATTGACCATTACCCAATGGAAAAAAATATGCGTACCAACCAAAATACTACATTTACTCAATCTCCAACTGCAAAGCTTGGTGATGTTGTAAAAGCAGGTCAAGTTATTGCTGATGGTCCAAATATGGATATGGGTGAACTTGCAATTGGTAAAAATATGCGTGTTGCCTTTATGCCTTGGTATGGATATAACTACGAAGATGCAATTATTATCTCTGAAAAGATTCTTAGAGAAGATACATTTACATCGGTGCATACTTACGAAGTAGAGATTGAAGCAAGAGAGCTTAAGCATGGTACAGAGGAGATTACACGAGATATTCAAAATATCCGTGAAGATGAGTTAACCCATCTTGATGAGTCTGGTATTGTTCAGGTTGGTACTCATGTTAAACCAGGGATGATTTTGGTTGGTAAAGTATCTCCAAAAGGAGAGATTAAACCAACGCCAGAAGAGAGACTTTTAAGAGCTATCTTTGGAGATAAAGCTGGTCATGTTGTAAATAAATCATTGTACTGTAAAGCCTCTATGGAGGGTGTTGTTGTTGATGTTAAGGTCTTTATTAAAAAAGGTCAAGAGCGTGATGCAAGAGCTGTTCAGTCATACGAAGAGGAGAAAGCTGTTCTTGATGGAGAGCATCATGATAAACTCTTGATGATTGATAAAGAGGAGCTTTTAAGAATTGCTGATCTTTTATCTAAATCAAGTTTGGCATCAGATGTAACTATTGGAGATGTTGAGTATAAAGCTGGAGATACTATTCCTGCTGAAGTGATTCTTGAAGTAAACCGTTTTGCATTGAGAAGTGTGGTTCTATCATATGACTACTCTATTCAATCAGAATATAACTCAAGTAAAAGTTACTTCCAACGACAGAAAAAGAAACTTAAAGACGCACATGAAGAGAAGTTAAATATTCTTGAAAAAGATGATATTCTTCCTAATGGTGTAACCAAGTTGGTAAAAGTTTATATCGCTACTAAACGTAAGTTAAAAGTTGGGGATAAAATGGCTGGTCGTCACGGAAACAAAGGTATTGTATCTAATATTGTTCCTGAGATTGATATGCCATATACCAAAGAGGGTAAAACGGTTGATATTATCTTGAATCCACTGGGAGTACCTTCTCGTATGAACATTGGACAGATTCTAGAGGTTCACTTAGGAATGATTGCTAAAGAGCTTGGAGAGCAGATTCAAAGCATGTTTGATGAGCATAAAGAGACAATGATTAGTGACCTAAGAGCCAAAATGGCAGAGATTGCAGATGTTGCTAAACTTATGAATGCAAAAGAGACACTTGATAAGTTATCTGATGATGAGTTACTTATATACGCAAGAGACTGGGCAAATGGTGTTAAGTTTGGGGCTTCTGTATTTGAGGGTGCAAACTATGAAGAGTTTGATAAACTCTTTGAGTTGGCAAAAATGGATACCGATGGTAAAACAGAGCTTTACGATGGTAAAACTGGTGAGAAGATGTTAGAGAGAGTAAATGTGGGTTACATGTATATGCTTAAACTTCACCACCTTGTTGATGAGAAAGTTCATGCACGTTCAACTGGACCTTATTCACTTGTAACACAACAGCCAGTTGGTGGTAAAGCACTCTTTGGTGGACAGAGATTTGGAGAGATGGAAGTATGGGCTTTAGAGGCGTATGGTGCTTCACATATTCTTAAAGAGATGTTGACCATTAAGTCGGATGATGTTGATGGACGAACCAGAGCATACAGAGCTATTACAAAGGGTGAAAGTGTACCTGAATCAGGTGTACCTGAAACAATGTTCGTACTTACTAAAGAGCTTCAAGCACTTGGACTTGATGTAGATTTATTTGATAAGATAAAAGAGGAAGAGGTATAATGAGTGATTTTTTAGATGGTTTAGCACCAATTAACTTAACAACAGAAGAGAGACCAATGGATATTCATGCGATGCGTTTACGTGTTGCTAGTCCTGAAAAAGTGTTGTCATGGTCATATGGAGAGGTTAAAAAACCTGAAACTATTAACTATCGTACATTAAAACCTGAAAGAGATGGACTCTTTTGTGCCAAAACTTTTGGACCAGTTAGAGATTATGAGTGTCTTTGTGGTAAATATAAGAAGATGCGTTATAAGGGTGTTGTGTGTGAGAAGTGTGGGGTTGAAGTAACCACTTCAAAAGTAAGAAGAAACAGAATGGGGCATATCGATTTGGTAGCTCCTGTTGCTCATATTTGGTATGTATCTTCATTACCATCAAGAATTGGTACACTTCTTGGTGTTAAAATGAAAGACCTTGAGCGTGTTCTCTATTACGAAGCTTATATTGTAAAAGAGGCTGGTGAAGCGTGTTATGACTCTGAGGGTGCAACACCTTTAGCAAAATATGATGTTTTAAATGAAGAGCAGTATCAATCAATTGACCAACGTTTCCCTGATTCTGGACTTGATGCGAGAATGGGTGGAGAGATTGTTCAAGAGCTTCTTGCCGATTTAGATTTGGTAGATATGTTTGCTCAACTTAAGCAAGATATTTTAGCAACCAAATCAGAAGCAAAAAAGAAGACTATTGTAAAAAGATTGAAAGTTATTGAGGCATTTTTGAATTCAGGTAACAGACCAGAGTGGATGATGTTGACCATTCTTCCTGTTATGCCACCTGACCTTAGACCTTTGGTAAGCCTTGATGGTGGAAAGTTTGCTGTATCTGATGTTAACGACCTCTACAGAAGAGTAATTAACCGAAACCAGAGACTTAAAAGACTTGTTGAGCTTGATGCACCTGAAATTATTGTAAGAAATGAAAAGAGAATGCTTCAAGAGTCTGTTGATGCACTTTTTGATAATGGACGAAGAGGAAACTCTGTAAAAGGGGCAAATAAAAGACCACTTAAATCTCTTTCAGAAGTGATTAAAGGTAAACAGGGGCGATTTAGACAGAACCTTCTTGGTAAACGGGTTGACTTCTCTGGACGTTCTGTTATTGTTGTTGGACCTAGTCTTAAGATGGATGAGTGTGGATTACCAAAAATTATGGCACTTGAGTTGTTTAAACCACATGTTATGGCAAAACTTGAAGATAGAGGTTATGCTACTACACTTAAACAAGCCAAAAAGATGATTGAGCAGAAGAGTAATGAAGTTTGGGAGTGTCTAGAAGATGTTGTTGAGGGACACCCAGTTCTATTGAACCGTGCGCCAACACTGCATAAACTCTCTATTCAAGCATTCCATCCAAAACTGATTGATGGAAAAGCGATTCAGCTTCATCCACTGGTTTGTGCTGCATTCAACGCCGACTTCGATGGGGATCAGATGGCTGTTCATATTCCTCTTTCAGATGAAGCAATTGCAGAGGCTAAGATTTTAATGTTGGCATCAATGAACATTCTTCTTCCTGCATCTGGTAAAGCGATTGCTGTACCATCTCAGGATATGATTTTAGGTCTTTACTACCTAACATTAGAGAAGATTGATGTGGTTGGAGAGCATAAGCTTTTTGCCAATGTTGATGAAATTTTAATTGCAAATGAGCAGGGAGGTCTTGACCTTAATGCTAAGATTAGAACAGTTGTTGATGGTAAAATTATCAATACAACAGCAGGTAGAGTTATCTTAAAAGCGATTATTCCCGATTACGTTCCACAAAGTTACTGGAACAAAGTTTTAAAGAAAAAAGATATTGCTGCATTGGTTGATTATATCTATGCAAAAAGTGGTATCTCTCATACTTCTGTCTTCTTGGATGATTTAAAAGATATTGGTTTTAAATATGCAACCAAATCTGGTGTATCTATCTCTATTGATGATATTAAAGTACCTGATGAGAAAGAGCCAACTGTTGTTGAAGCAAAGAAGCAGGTTATTGAGATTCAGAAACAGTTTGCAAAAGGTCTTTTGACAGAGCAAGAGCGTTACAATAAAATTATTGATATTTGGACAGATACCAACAACACCGTTGCTTCTAAATTGATGTCATTGATTAAAGTTGATAAAGATGGATTCAACTCTGTTCACATGATGGCAGACTCAGGGGCGAGGGGTTCAGCAGCACAGATTAGACAGCTTTCAGGGATGAGGGGTCTAATGGCAAAATCTGATGGTTCAATTATTGAAACACCAATTACTTCTAACTTCCGTGAAGGTCTAAACGTACTAGAGTACTTTATTTCAACTCACGGAGCTAGAAAAGGTCTTGCCGATACAGCGATGAAGACAGCAAGTGCAGGTTACTTGACCAGAAAACTGATTGATGTTGCACAAAATGTTAAAGTTATTATGCACGATTGTGGTACTCATGAGGGTGTGGATGTATCAGATATTAACGTTGGTAATGAGCTTATTGAGCCATTGGCAGACAGAGTCTATGGACGTGTTATTGCTCAAGATATTATCGATCCAATTACTTCAGAGGTACTTTTAAGTGAAGGTACAATGATTGATGAGGCGATGGGTAAACTGATTACTGAAGCAGGTGTACGTTCTGTTAATATTAGAACATCAGTAACTTGTAAAGCTCCAAAAGGTATCTGTGCTAAATGTTATGGTCTTAACATGGCTGAAAATAAGATTGTTAAACGTGGTGAGGCTGTTGGTGTTGTTGCTGCTCAATCAATTGGAGAACCAGGAACACAGCTTACACTTCGTACCTTCCACACAGGGGGAACAGCTACAGCAGGTAAAGAGGAGCGTCAAGTTATTGCAAATAAAGAAGGGTTTATTCGTTACTATAACTTAAATGTTTATAGAAACTCTGAAGATAAACTACTTGTATCTAACCGAAGAAACGCAGGTGTTCTTTTGGTTGAGCCTAAAGTTAAATCATTAACACGTGGTAAATTAACCATTACTCATGCCCATGATGAGATTATTTTAACTGTACAACAAGGGGCAAAAGAGCAACGTTATACCATAAGAAAAGCTGATGTTGCAAAAACAAATGAACTTGCAGGTGTTGGTGGAAAAGTTGATGGTAAACTCTTTATTCCATTTAAGAGTAATGAGATTATCGAAGAGGGTGACTCTATTATTGAAGTGATTAAAGAGGCTTGGTCAGTTCCTAGCCGAATTCCATTTGCTTCTGAACTAAAAGTAGAAGATGGAGCGCCTGTTACACAAAATATTCATGCTGATGCAAAAGGTAATGTTAAATTCTTCTTGTTAAAAGGAGATTTCTTAGAGCGAATTGAGACCATTGAAAATGGTAAAAGAGTAGATGAAAAAGGTCTTTTTGCTGTTATTGTTGATGCAAACAATAGAGAAGCTGCAAGACACTACATTGCAAGAGGTTCTATTATTGATGTTGATGATGATTCAGTTGTATCAAGAGGTGATACTTTAGCAAAAGCTGCAACTACAGACCAAGTGGTAATTGCAGAGTGGGACCCATACTCAGAGCCAATGATTGCTGAATCTAATGGTATCTTGAAGTTTGAAGATATTATTCCTGGTGTTACTGTTGTTGAACAGTTTGATGAGTTAACAGGAGAGAGTCGTTTAACACTAAACGACTATATTCCAAGCATGTATAACCCTGCAATTGTATTGGCAACCGATGAGGGAGAGATTATCTCTTATGCTTTAGAGCCAAAAACATCTATCTTTGTTAAAGATGGTCAAAAAGTAGGGATTGCTGATATTTTAGCAAAAACACCAAAAGCTGCTCAAAAATCAAGCGATATTACCTCGGGTCTTCCAAGAGTATCAGAGCTGTTTGAAGCACGTCGTCCAAAAGACCCAGCACTGATTGCTAAACTTAACGGTTCTGTATCATTTGGTAAACCACTAAGAGGTAAAAAACGTCTTATTATTACACCAGAGCAGGGTACACCTGTAGAGCAGTTTGTTGATAAACAGCGAACAGTTGTTGTAAGTGAAGGTGACTTTGTTCACACTGGTGAAAAGATGACCGATGGAACAGTATCAAGTCACGACATCTTAGCTGCCCTTGGAGAGAAAGCACTTTATGAGTATATTGTTGAAGAGGTTCAAAAAGTATACCGTAGACAAGGGGTTAATATCTCTGATAAACACATCGAAATTGTTGTTTCTCAGATGATGCGTCAGGTTAAAGTTGTTGATGGTGGAGACTCTAAGTTTATTGATGCAGATTTAGTTTCTAAACGTAAATTTAACACTGAAAACGAAAAAGTGATTAGACTCTTTGGAGAACCTGCTATTGCTGAACCACTTCTTATTGGTATTACAAGAGCAGCTGTTGGAGCAGATTCTATTATCTCGGCAGCATCTTTCCAAGATACTACAAAAGTATTAACATCTGCATCTATTGCAGGTACAGTTGATATGTTAGAAGACCTTAAAGAGAATGTTGTTATTGGTCGTCTTATCCCTGTTGGAACAGGTATGGTCGATATTGAAAATATTAAATTTGTTCTTCCTGAAGAGGCTGAGTAGTCATTATTGTTATTTTGTTCCCATATTTAATATGGGAACAACTTAAATCTTAAACTATAAATCTAGTAAAAATTTCTCATCTAAAACATCTTTCAACCTTATTTATTTCAAAAAAATATAGCATAAAGTATATTTGGGTATAATATGCACCATTTTCTACATTTGAGAGTCCCGAAAGTACGTCTTAATAACGTTTTTTCGGGACTTCCAAGTCCAGATTTTAATTCAAAAAAAAGACAGAAAGGAATTGTATTGCCTACAATTAACCAATTGGTTCGTAAAGAACGTAAAAAAGTGATTAAAAAATCTAAATCACCAGCACTCGTAAACTGTCCTCAAAGAAGAGGCGTTTGTACTAGAGTTTATACTACAACTCCAAAAAAACCTAACTCAGCTTTAAGAAAAGTTGCAAAAGTTAGATTAACAAGTGGATTCGAAGTAATTTCATACATCGGTGGAGAGGGACATAACCTTCAAGAGCACTCAATCGTACTTGTACGTGGTGGTAGAATCAAAGATTTACCTGGTGTAAAATATCATATTGTTCGTGGTGCATTGGATGCGTCTGGTGTTAACGGTAGAACTGTTGCACGTTCTAAGTATGGTACTAAAAAACCTAAAAAATAGGTAGTTTTTTATAGCGAGGCTAAAGCCATCGTTTCTAAAAAAGTATTGATAGATAAAAAAGAAGACCCAGTCTGTTTCAAAAATCCTTAGGGGAAATAGGTTGAGTAAATCGTTATATTAGATTGAAGGAAAATATATAATATGAGAAGAAGAAAAGCTCCCGTAAGACCAGTATTGCCAGATCCTGTACATGGTTCTAAAGTTTTAACAAAGTTTGTAAATGCCGTAATGTTAGATGGTAAAAAAGTGACAGCAGAAAAAATTATGTATGCTGCATTAGAGAGAATTGAAGAGAAATCTGGAGAAAAAGGTATCGAAGTATTCAATAAGGCAATGGATAACGTTCGACCTGCAATGGAAGTAAAATCTAGAAGAGTTGGTGGTGCAACTTACCAAGTGCCAATCGAAGTTAGACCAGCTAGACAGCAGACTCTTGCTATTAGATGGTTAATTGACTCTGCAAGAAAAAGAAATGAAAGAACAATGGTAGAGCGTCTTTCAAATGAGCTTATGGACGCTGCAACTGATAAAGGTTCTGCATTCAAGAAGAAAGAAGATACATATAGAATGGCAGAAGCGAATAAAGCGTTTGCTCACTATAGATGGTAAGGGACTAAGTTATGGCAAGAACACACAAACTCGAAGACGTTAGAAATATTGGTATTGCAGCACACATTGATGCTGGTAAAACAACAACAACTGAAAGAATTCTTTTCTATACAGGTGTTGAGCATAAAATCGGTGAAGTTCACGATGGTGCAGCAACAATGGACTGGATGGAGCAAGAGCAAGAGAGAGGTATTACAATTACTTCTGCTGCTACTACTTGTGAGTGGA